>ERZ773075.29-NODE-29-length-147308-cov-35.0017_pt1 | contig 147308 bp, 128 predicted proteins | sample MGYA00580614_ERZ773075 | MGnify/ENA primary metagenome ERZ773075 (study PRJEB29015, sample SAMEA2738021) | human oral metagenome | biome: human oral; feature: human-associated habitat; material: dental | place: China | collected 2043 ...
CTTCTGGGAGAGACGTCTACCGAATTGGATTTCACGATGGCACTATGGTGTATGACGTATTCGATTGAGGTTTGATTTGCTTGCATTGAAGACAGCTTTATAGTATTTTTAGAATTAACAACATGAATTAACTCCAGGAAGGAATTGTTATTATGTCGAGTAATACGGATAGATCAGCATACGATAAGGTCATACGCGCTATGCTGGATGAACCTATGACGATTGTGTTAACGACCGAAGAAGTGAGCAAACTAATGGGACTTATTACCGAACTCACACTTGGCCCCTATGCACCTTCTGAGGAAGAATGGAGACAGTTGGAAAACGTACACGGCCTTTCCTCTGCTGATTACTACTTAAACATTTCCAAGAAGTTGGGAAGGTTTCTGGACGCTTCTGTCGCAGACAGCACTTCCCAGCCAGATAGCAAAAACGACGACCTCTGATTCAGGCATTCATGCATTGTTGATCGTTCTATAATCAGATTCTTCCGAAGGTTTCCGTAAAGGTATGCCACTTAACCATACTTTACGTTAATTCTGACGCACATCCGCTCCGGATACAACTATTTTCGGACAAACTAGCGAAACGAGTGTCAATGGCTGAATTTAAGCCGTCGGACGACAGAGATCACGGCATCGACCTCGACAACGTCCCCGACAGCCTGATTCCTGACAATTTTGACGACTACCTATCCCGAGTTGCAATTCATGGAACATCAGAAGGGATACGAAGGAGCGGCAAGAAACGGATTCCTCACGACATTGAGGCTAACCTGTCGCCAGAAGACTATATTCAGATGTCGGTTAATCCGGTGACGGCGCCGGGCGAAGTGCTACGCTTCTCCGACAATGAGGGGTATGTAAGATACTATGCAGGCGAGTACGGTGGAAAGTACTACGCCGCAATTGTTCCCGAGGAGATAGTTCCTGGAAAACGAGATCCTTCCTTCTATGTCATAAGAGACAATAAAACTGACATCGAGTATACGCAAGAGCTACTTAACTTTAGGTGGCACCAGAATCCTCAGATTATCTACGACAGCAGCGGAAGGTTACACTATTCGGATAAGACTCTGCACGAATGGAAGGATAGGAAATTAGAGGCTTCAAGTGATAGGAATATTGTCAAAAATGCGGTTACCGCAGAGTCATTAGATTCATCACGTTCAACGCAACCTGCCCAACCATTAACATCGCCAAACTTTACCAATAAGGCAATGCTTTCGGAGCAAATAGCTGCGCAAGGAAACACCACGCCAACGCCAGATAATGTTGGAGCAGACACTAATGATGATCACTTCGAGCAGAGCGATATTTCAGTATCTTCAACAGCTACGGCTAAAGACGCTCTAGCTCCCACGATTTCACTACAGAGCGACACCCTACCGTCGGTCGAAACCACGAGAGCATCTAGTGAGCAGACTGAGCATGTCGATGCTACAAGCAATGACGTCACGAACTCGCATGACACTTCCATGTCGACATCCATCGAAACTGTCGAATCTTCTAATGCGAACGATATCGAAGCCATTGATATGGATACGCCTGGAACAGATGAGCTGTCTGACGCCGGTGAGGACTCACTCGACGCGGGAGACCAGCCTGGAGCAGTCGACGTCTCGCTGGCTGAGCAGGCGGAGTCTGGGGGCGATGCGGTAGATGCCGAAGGCGTTTCGGATCTAGAGACAGGTGCCCCCTCTGGGGAGGAGGATGAGTCTCCTTCCGCGCTTGACGTGGTGGCGTATGAAGCGATCGAAAGCGGCGAGATCAGCCTTGATGGCGTCCCGTCTGAGGATGATGTGGGTGCCGAGGATGTAGCCAGCGAGGAAGACAACGGGGAGCTTGACCCCGATTTTCTTTCTAGCGATGAGTCGTCGGTTGCTGATCAGGCAGTCGCAACCGAGAGTGTCGACGGTGCCCAAGACACTCTCGCTGACGCTGAAATGGACGACGGCGATGACGTGGGTGTGGAGAGTGAGACAGGAGCCGATGGAGAACTTGGAGCGGAGTCTGATGCAATCGACGTTCCATCGTCCGACCTATCGGCAGAGATCGCTGAGGAGACTGCCGAGGTTGACGACGGCTCACTAGACGTCGACGAACAGGCGGCAGTCGAAGACGTCGCCGCTCTTGAAGACGCTGCTGGCATAGGAGATGAGGGCGATGTCGACTTGGATGCTGCACTGTCCGTTGAGCCTGCGATGGAAGATCAGTCGGGGGCAGTAGATAGCGACGATGATGAGCTGGACTTTGTATCCGAGGCCGAGATCGCGGAACTAGAGGCGTCGCTCTCCGACAACGACGCGGCACTTGACGACGCCACCGACCTTCAAGGTGAGTTCTTAGCCGCGGACGACACTGATGTCTACGACGTCGACGAGAGTCCTCTAGCAGGTACCGACGCGCCAGCAGATGAGGACGTCCTATCGAACGGCACAGCAGACGCCGGCGACGAGCTGGACTTAGTATCCGAGGCCGAGGTCGCGGAACTAGAGGCGTCGCTCTCCGACAGCAATGCGGCACTTGACGACGACTTTATATCGGAAGATGAGCATGCTGACATGGCGACGCAAGACTCACCATCAACTCTCGACGACACCATCGACCTTCAGGGCGACGTCTTGTCCCCGGATGACACTAGTAGTGTCGATGATGATTTTCTCTCCATGGATGACTTGGCGGTAGATGAGGAGGATTTGTCAGACAGCGCTGTAGATGCCGGCGACGAACTAGGTTTCGACGAGCCGGCAGATGTCGGCCTTGACGCCGACAGCGATGGTCTTGATATCGATACAGACGCAACTGACATAGATGCCAATGACGATATCGATGCCGACGACGACGATGACGTCTCAGAGAGCGGAGGCTTCTCGCTATGAATGATCTACTCGCCCTGTCTCGTGCCCTGCTCTCGAGCGGCAAGGGCGCTTATCTTGGGGAGGATAGCGACGGCAGCTTGATCCACCTCCCCAAGGAGCAAACACTGGCGGTGTTGGGGGCTCCTCGATCTGGTAAGTCAACGCGAGTCTTCGTCCAGTCCATCGCCGTCTTCCCAGGCCTTGCCGTGTGCACGTCGACACGGGCACCTGGACAGCAGCAGCACCCAGACATCATCGAGGTCACCGAGTCCGCCCGTCAGCAGCTAGCGGACGTATCAGGCGGCAACGTGGTGCACGTCGCGCTCGATCCGGCATCGCCCACCCACTACAAGTCTTGGAACTTCTTGGAAGGATGCAAAGACTGGAAGGTTGCTGAGGAGCGCGCCAGATTCTTCGTGTCAGCTAGCCTAGTGGGCGAACACACCGTCAACAACGCCGACTTCTTCCGGGGTGCAGCCATCCAGGCTTTGGCACCAGTCATGATGGCATGCGCTTTAAATCGTAAGCCTGCTAGCATGTTCGCAGAATTGGTGCGTAAGATGCGGCTACGCAGTTCGGAATCAGACACTGACGTATTTGATTCGATGGGCACCCTTAACAATGCTTTCAAGAGGAAGCGAGGGACAACACATCCCGCGAGCCTTGCATTAGAGAACTTTCTCTCGAAAGATAAGATCTCCGACGAGACTCGGCAGAATGTGATGTCTGTGATCGGCAACGTCATCTTGCCGTCGATCGAGCGGTGCTGCCCTGATGGACGCGATGAGTTCACACTATCGGAACTCTTCGACGGTGATTCAACGCTGTATCTGCAGGCGCGTTCTAGCGATACACAGGTCGTCGCACCCTTCGTCGCAGCGCTGGTCGGCTCACTGGTGACTCGGTGGCGCACCACGTCGGTAGAAGAGCGCCCAACCGGGTGCATGCTTGCCCTGGACGAGGTGGCAAACATCGCCCCCATCCATACCCTACCCGAACTCATGTCCACAGCCGGCGGCGACGGCATCACGGTCGTCCTCGGCGTGCAAGACATCGAGCGCATGAACGCGATCTGGCCTGGCCAGGGCTATGGCATCGTGGAGGGAGGCAGCCAGTTGCTCCTGGGTGGCTACCGCGACGCCGCCTACCTGCAGCGTGTATCCCAGCTCACTCCCCTGGTCAACCGCTACCACACGAACGTCACGGTCGATCACGAAGCGCTCAAAGCCATCCCACATCGCGGCATCACAACGACCGACCTGATCGAGTCGGCAACACGGCGAGCTCGGAGCGTTGAGCGTGTCGACCCACGCATCCGTGGCCTGTGCGACCAGAACTTTCTTTGCATGGAACGCGCCAACATGCTGATGAAGGGGCAACAGATCGGCGAAATCGGCGACTCATTCGAAGTGTGGGCGCAGCACTACAACAGTGTCGTGTCGATCGACCATGTCGGCACCCTGCGGCACGCCCTTGAGCCACACGAGCTCTTCGAGTTGCCAGACGGCCAAGCGCTTGCCATCTCCGGCACAACCATGACCATGCTCAAGCTACCCGGCTGGTGGGAGTCACCCTTGTGGCGGGATGTGCTTGGAGTGTCCTGACGCTTGCCGGAACTGTCGTCATAGAACTACCACAGTAGGCACCTGCGGCCTCTTGACTGTTGCAAAGTTTACGTCGTCGCTTGTGAAATACTCCAGAAGACATGCGAAGTCTCACTTACTCGAAACATCGGACATTTGAACGATTGATATATAACAGATTGGTTGCGGACATGGGTGCAGACCTCAGCATCGCTTGACGTTCCGTTATACTCGGCCACACTAAAGCGACTTAGGAGGTAGCACCATGCCAGCCAATGTCGAAACATACAGCGAGGACAATCGATGGAAGAATCGCGTCCTAGGCAATAAGCGGGCTAGTAACACGTTTGACACCAAGGCTGAGGCGCAAGCCAAGGGACGTGAAATGGCCCAAAAACTCCGTAGCGAGCACATCATCAAGAAGCGAGACGGCACCATTGGTGAGCGCAACTCCTATGGCAATGACCCTTACCCACCGAAGGGCTAACTGAAGACCGACCTCACCAAAGTACGACAGTAGCTCTGCGATAAAGCGGGCACACCCCTCCTTGGTCAAGGAGAGTGTGCCCGCTTTATCGTGGGTTCGAGGCGATCAGTCACAAGTTGATGACGCGGCACAGGCGCTCTGTCGCTGATAGCTTTCGCAAACACAAGGTAGCCAACTCATAGGCAGTAATTTAATGTCCTAACCGGCTAGCTTCGATACACCTACCCAAAGGTCGACAAATTGCCTCGGGTATGGGCGGCAAAAAGGCGGTGGTGCTAAGTCGCACGTGCATGGCGCTATGCTTGCGAAGGCGTCCGCTTCGGCAGGAACACCGAAGCTTCCAACGTCTCAGCTCGCTGCTTGTTCAAACTAAATTAGGAGAAATAGCCATGGCCAACCAGGAACCGCTCTACCGCGCCATCATCCCCGAAGGAACGCACCTCGCACGCTCGAACAACACCGAAGGTGCGTTCCGAGGTGCGGTTCTCGATGATGAGACCAACCAGGTAAGTGGGCAGGCTGAGCTGGTTGAAGTTGATCGTGATGAGGAGGACGAACCGAGTGAATCCTCAGATTTGAGCACTGCAATCACAATGCTCGCAGTCGCGGGAGTGTCCATCGCAGGCACTATTTTTGTTTCAGCGGTTGCTCCCAAGATTAAGACTTGGTGGGGCGACACGGCGTATCCATCATTGAAGGCAAGGCTCGGATCGCTGCTCACTCAGAAGACTCAAGAGGAGCAGACGGAGATTGGCGCGGCGATCGATAGTACGGCGTTGGCGAAAATTGCATCCGTCGATGCATTGACTGAGCTATCCACTGTGACGGCTGATCCTGAGTTTGTGATGAGCAATGAGGAAGCACAGCAACGCTTTGCCACGCTTCTATATGCTGCCGCCATTGCCGCCCATGAGCTCCGCACGCTCAAGAATGCGTCGATTGCCGACGAGTCCGAACGGCAGCAAATTCAGGACGTACTTGACAGGTTCGCCGATGAGTCGGTAGTTAGTCTCGCCAATAGAGTATTTCAGGATAATACTGCACTGGCTACGATAGTAAATGCAGCGCTACAGAGAAATCTCGGCCAACGCAGTCAAAACGATGGAGCGTTTCTGCCGCTGCAACGTGAGCAGTTCCACGAGTTGCTGCAGCTGTCGTGGGAGACACAGCTACTCACTCATCCCACCCACCAGCTCCTCCACCCGCACATCCAGCGCCGTCGCCAGGGCGATCAACGTGCGTAGGCGCGGGTTCATCGGGGTGCCGGGGCGGGACTCGCCCTTCTCGAACTTTTGGTAGGTGTAGGTGGAGATGCCGGCGGCGTGGGCCAAGGCTTCTTGGCTCAGGCCCTTGGCGATGCGGGCGCGCTGCAGTCGCAGACCCAGCTGGCGGGCGATAGGCCACCACTGCTCGTCTTGGCTGCTGGAGGAGGAAGTGCGCACGACCACCAGCGTCAAGCGGCCACCAACTTGGCACCACCATACATGTATGGCAATCTAGAGGTGTCAGCCGAGATGGAGGGAGGTGAGCAGCATGGGTGGCTGCTGAATGAAGGCCCCGTGCAGCGGGGCCAATATCCGATCGTGGCCGTACCTACAGGCCACGCGGCGTCCGTCAAGCGGCCTGCGCTGGGCGGGCGTCGTCATTGCCAGCGCTGACCGACGACTTGGCTATGACAGTGCGCTGGTCGGCTGAAGTTCTCTCAGAAGCGTTGGCTTGCGGCTGCGCGTCGGCTGCTTGGTCAAGCTGGGCCACCTGCTCATTGTGGAGCGTCCAGGCGAAGACAAGCCCTGCCCTGGGGAAGAGCCAGCCGTCGTAGCGGTAGCGCACGACTGCTGACTGCGGTTCCTCAGAGACGCGTCCACCATCACCACGCGACGCGAAGTCCATCAGGCGGACTCGCTCGATCGCGTCGGCGTCGTAGGACAGCTCCACGTCCAGGCCCTTGGTCGGGCGATCGATGTTGAGGTGGAAGACATGGCCGTTGCGTGGCACCAGTGAACGGAATCGGAAGGCGATGACGACCGGTTTGTCGTCTGTGATGACCTTGGTACCCAGGTCAACGACATAGATCTGTCCCGCTTCCTCCGCCTGCCGGGTGAACGGCACCGGCGTGCCGTTGACGGTGAACTGCTCCAGGGCGAAGACTTCTGGATCGGAAACGGCCAGGCCGGGCACCGGCCGGCGGTACCACACACTCGTCTCTCCACGCTCGGCTACCAGCTGGTCGTAGCGCTGGCGGTCGGAGACGACGGCGAACTTGCGGAAGCGGTGCCGCGGCGTGACGGTGTACTCCCAGCGGACACGTAAGTCGAAGAACGGGGTAGGAGCAACGCTCCTACCCCTTGGTATACCAAGGGTCGCGTCGACGCGGGCGTCGTACCAGCGCTCCTCGGCAGCCATGGCTTGGTGGCGGATGTCGGCATAGACCTCACGGCCAAAGGCTGGGTCGCCGAAACGCAGGCCCAGGCTGGTGCGGGCCAGATCATCCAGCAGCTCAGGTGTGGCTATACGCGCGACGTCCTGGCGGTCGAAGCGGAAGGCTTCGATGACGGCGTCGCGCAGAGCGGGTGCTTCCTCACGGATCGTCTGGCGGAAGCGCTCTGTCACCGCCCGTTCCTGATCCCGCCGGAAGGCATATTCGAAGAACGTCGATAGCAGCCCCGCACCAAACAGCGTCCCACCCAGCTCACCCAGTGGCAGGGCATGCAGCCACTGCCAATCTCCCAACTGCAGCGGAGTCAGCCAGGCGTTGAGCATCATGAGGAGGATGCCAGCCAGGGTGAAGGAGACGGCCAGGAGGGCGGCTTTGAGCTGACGGAGGCGGTGGTGGAGGGGTGGATCTATGTTGGGCATTACCTTAATAATTCTATCATTAAGTAACTATGCTTGAAAGATTGACGCCAGAACAGAGCCAAATCACATGTCACCCGATATGATTTTACTGTATACTTTAGGTGGGTCATTAAATTGAACACCCACCTCACCTGTATTACCGTAAGTTGGAAAGACATGGACGATAGCGAACTCGACCAGTACTCAAAGAGTGATATCACGCAGATTGCCGATGTCATTAACATCGTCGCCGCCGAAGCAAACAAGCCGTGGACGATCCTTCAGAGGCTCGGCGAGCGAAAGCTTGATGAACCAGACCTTAAAAATAATCCTGTGCTTCCATATGCTGAGCGGGCACTTGCTTACAGCTTTGTTGATCATAAGAATCCTGGTTCTGTAACGCTTGGCGTACGTCTATCGGAGGCAAGCAACAAGTGGCCACTGGAGTTTAAAGACGTTTCCCCCGCCGAAAAGCAAGTTTGGTACGATATTGCAAATCAATGCACACATCACCTAGCGAAAGCACACATGCTGGATGTAGTACTAGCATGTGGCGCAATCCGTGGTCGCGACGTCGCCAAGGAGATCGCCGAGCTCTATTTTACCGTTGCTCAAGATGTCAACATAGAAATGTACTATCGAGCCGGCTGCCTACGTCGTTGTTGGAGTATTGCTCGTTCATGTGGATTACATGCATTAGAAGCGCAGGCAAGGAGTGCGTCCTATCAGATGGCGCACCAGTTGGCGCAACTTATGCTCAAACCATCTGAAATCCCTACAGGAATCCTGCTGCAGCCGTTTGAAATAATTACTATTCCCTCACGCGGTGACGAATTTAACGATCCTAGTCGACAAGACGTGCAGACTCTGCTAAAGCAGATTCGCTCCCGGTCAGCAACTAACATGTCGACCCTTGAAGGTGTATCCGAATTGCTTGTCAGAGTGGCGAGTACAGACTCTGAGCGCGACGAAGCACGCCGCTCGCTGATAGAGAGCTACCTCGCTTTAGGCGAAGGTGCGAAGGGGATGATTGCTTCCTCACATTTCGAGGATGCAGCCAGAATAGCAAATAAATATGGGTATATCGACTTAAGAGATCGCGCAGTACAGTTGTTGCAGGCCGTGCCGTATGAAGACCTCGGTATGCAAACACTTCCAATTGAGTTACGACTCCCCTGTTATGCCATTGATGCAACACTGGCTCGCTATCGGCATTCGCGAGATGGGCTTTCCGCGCTTGACATCTGGCTAGCTAGCGCGTCCCCCACCGGCTCTTATGAAAGTAACGTTGCTTTGGCCAAGGAAAGTATGGATGGCTCCATTATTGCTGCGGTAACCAGAACCACTTTCGACGGAAACATGCCGACACGTACGAGTGCAGGCGTTGAAAGTGCGGTCGTCGAGGCAACTGAGCGGCAGGAACTGATCAACGCGGGACTTTATGGGCAGATGCTTGCGCATGAGCTTAAGGCAATTAAGCATCAATACGGTATCGTCACGCCCACACAAATTACTGCTCATCTGGTACAGACCTATCGATGTGACTCACAACTTGCTCTTGCGCTAGGACGAGCCATCATTAGTTTCTGGGACGAACGCTACACCGACGCTGGACGCGCTGCTTTTCCTCTCGTCGAAGCAGGAGCTCGAGGCGTTCTGCTATTGCTTGGTGACCCACTGTATCGGATCCAAACAGGAAACGCTGGAGGGCACTTCCCGTCACTCGAAAAGTACGCCGAGAAACTTGAGCAGCATAACTTCGATATCGATTGGCTTCGGTGCATCCGCAATCCTGTCGCCAAGTGGCGCAATGCTCTCGCTCATGGTCATCGGGTTGAACTAGCAGACTATGAGGCGGCCGTGCTGCTGCGTACCGCTGCGCTGCTCGTTGTCTTGACGTCGAGTAACTCTTCCGAAAAAGACAAAGAGGAAATTGAGACGAACCTCCGCGACCCAATACGCTGGGTGGCCAACCAAGCCGAACTTATACAAAAGTGGGAGCAAGTATGGGCACCAGTATGGGAGCACAAAATTGACACAACTGATCTAAAGGAGTCACGATGACAGAACACAATGAACTTGATGACCACGAACGCAAGCAGATCCGGGATCGACTCAAGCAAGAGCGGATGATCGAATCGGCCTTCGCCAACGGCGATGGTCCATGGACGATTGTGTATGACGACTGGCGTTTCGACAATGATGCCGACGGCGGTCGATACATGGCGTTTGCTCAGCCACAGATGCACACCAAGATCCTCTCGCACGGCGGTTGGGATTTTTCGAAAGGAGACGGATTTCCTGGATTTGTGACGAACGGAGAAGAAACAAGGTATGCGAAGGGCGATAAACTACCCGAGTTTGAGCCTCTCGTAGTTTACCAGCACTATTACGGTGTCGTTCCTGACGAGCTGCATATTTCAGAAGAGTTCAGGCTCCTGATGAACCTGTGGCAGGATCCGAAGTCTGGTGACTACTTTGAGATCAAAGATGATGGTTCGAAAGATCCTGCCATCCGGTTCCAAGACAAGCGAATCGAAGTACGGACGCCGCTGTTGAAGCGCTATATGGCGGCGCGACAACTAGATGCGGTGCTGTTCATCGATACACGGACGTCTGCCGAATACGACGGCGATGTTGCAGTGTTTTCGGATCTCGACTTTGAGGGGCGAATTGGCAATGAACTCATGTATCTTTCGCGAAGTGTTGGCAGGTCACCGCTTAGTGATGCACGTGTTGGCTCATTGGTATTCGCCAAGCGCATCCTTCCGGCTCCACCCCAGGAAACCTGTGGAATCTGGCCCTGGGACGAGGATGATCCTGCGGACTACCCAGAGTTCATCATTGGCGAAGACGAGTATGGCAAGCCAGTCAAGTACACATGCGATCCAGATTGTCTTGCCAACTACTTCGGTAAGAATCCAGACGCGCCACACTACCTCACGCCAGTATTTTTCAAACCAGAGGTGCTTCAAAGATACTATGACGATTCCGACCTATACACAGTGAGCGATGGCCGTCTATCTTGTGCTTCCATGTGGGGCGTTAAGATCGACAATGGCAACCCAAATTGCGTCGTCGTGTTTCTTGGCGATATCGGTCGCGATATTCCTGCAAGCCACCGGACACACTGGCTCTCATACAACGTGTCACCAACACAACGCATGAGCGACGTAGGCGTGCGCCGGGCCTTTTTCGGTCAGTTCGCAGACAGTGAGAACCCAGAACACCGCTTCAAACTGGCGTACAACCAACTACAGAGCTCATGGGAAGAGCACTGGGGATGGCGACTCCACCGCAAAGCAGAGGGGCAAGACGCTGGCGTGCTTCAGCGTCTGCGCATCCCCGTCAATGACACCGACGCAGAACTGCGCGCGCAGTTGATCAACCTCGCACTTGTCTTGGTGGATTACCTCAATGAGAAGCAGGTGGCCTCGTACCTCTCAGACACCAAGGGAGACAAAGGCATCGCCAAGCTCAAGAAGTTCCTCACGGCCCAGTCATACCGACATACCGAACGAGACGTCCGTCTTCTGCAAAGAATCCAGAGGATGCGTTCCCGCATTGCGGCACATTCGTCAGGCAGCAGTGGGCAGGCCTATCTCGAGGAAGAACTCGGGAATGATACACCACAGGAGTACATCGCACGCCTCATGACCGAAGCGGCGCAAATGCTGGACGACCTCAGGGCGTTTGCGGAGAAGCGACCGTTGCAAGATTTGGACTCATAACCATCGAATTTGTCTTTGGAAGATGGCGACGTCGGTGGCCTTCTCATAGGCACGGGGTGCCAGTCGCCGTATAACGGCCTATCCGGCCGGCAGCGAAGGCTATCGGCGCCCCAGCTGGCTCTGGGCGCTCTTCGACGATAGAGGCACCGCTCCCACCGCCGCTGCCGTCACTCCTCGCGAGCAGCCGCCAGGTAGCGCCCGATGGTCATACCACTGAAGCCCAGCCGCTTGGCGATCTCAGCGATAGTCAGGCCTTGCTGGCGGAGTAGGATCGCTTGGGCGCGGTCGTCGTCGGTGAAGCGGTGGTGGCGTTCCAGCCCTGCCTGCCCGCGCAGCCGGTAGACCGTCGAGCGGTTGACGCCCGTCTGTCGGACGATCTCCTTGACGGGGACGCCGGCGCGGTACAGGTCGACCACTTGCTGGCGCTGCTCCGGCGTCAGGGGCCGAAACTTCGTCTGCTTGATGCGGCCGACCACACGCGGTGACCGTGACGCTGTGTCGGGCGCATCGCTCTCACCGTTCGGCCGCGCCCCCACGCTGGTGGCTGGTGTGGTGCATCGTCGTTGCAGGGGCTCGCTTACTGGCTCTGCCGCATCTAGCCCGGGAGAGGCCCCAGGCTCGTCCGCATCGCCCACCGCACCATCCGACCCGTCAGTAGCCGGCAGATGCGCTACATTGGGGCTGGTACACACCTGGCCGCCCTCACCGGCGGCCAGCTTCCTTCGGAAGTCCAGCAGCACCATCAGGTTGTTAGAGTCAATGGTGCGGAGTTGTACCACGATAGCCTTACCCAAACCTAGGACATGAGTACTGTGCTCTGGGTTGTTTGTTGAGGATGCGAAGCGCTCACCACCACTGGTGAGCGCTTCGTCGTTGCAGACGGTGTTGGTGATGAGGCAGTCCACTTGGTTGTTCCGGGTTGGCTTGCAACAAGGTCGCACGGTGGTGGCGACGTTGTGCATCAGGCGGCACATATAACCAGCATTACAAGCAGATCATCGTCAGGTGTTGAAAGAAATGAATGATCCGGGATATCATGACCGGATACAAAGAAGGCTCGACTCAATCGACGACAACGACGAGGCTTTGTCTCAAGAGACCCTTTAACTAGATTAGCAGCTTCTTACAGGGATACTATAACAAAGAAAATATAAATATTAGCCAACAACTAGCGAGCTAAGCCGCAAGAGCTACACTGAATAATCTTTTCCAACACACTAGTAGCCGCTACATAAGTGCCGTCGCTGCTGCAATTAAGCCAAAGATGACCCCAGGCAAGTTAGCTGCAGCCAGCGGTAGGTCGCGCTTCTCTTTACATAGGCCATAGATCACCCACAACGTACAGTTCACCGCCGCGACTGCTGGCTGAAGGAAGTCACCCTTGTGCCCATTCATATTACCCACGATTTGTGGAATGTACGACACATACATCATCACCGACATTGCTGTTGCGACCCATCCGAGGGTTTGCATGTGCTTTTCTTTCATACTTGGGTGCTCCTTATTGCATTCCTTTGTTTTGCCTTGTGTATTATAGCATATATGGAATTATCTCTCTTAAACAGCTCTGTAAGCTTCGATTACTACCGCAGAGTCTCTGCTGCTATCACCCCCCTATGGATGGCTCTTCTGCGCTTTCTGCTGGGCTTCTCGAGCGTTTTACGACATTATAAGGCTCTTTTTCTTTATACATACGCTACATACACTCTAGACTATAAAATATAGCTACCCGATACCATGCCTTTATAGCAATACATTTGTGAGATAATCTGGTTCTCGACATAGTTTTGCCATCAAAAAAGCCGAGCGACTCTGCTCGGCTTTTTGTGTACGCTACCAGACTTGGCTGATGGGGAGGAAGCCTAGTCTATGCGGCGCTTTTCGAGTTTGAGTGTGCCAATGGCGGCGCTGTCGGCAGCACTTGGCTTAACGCCTGTGAGGCGAAGCTTCTTGAGGTTGCCAAATGTCGCCAGTTGGCTGCCGTTGGCTAGCGTGGTCTTGCGGCTGTAGTCGTAGAGCGAGAGTGACTCCAGGCTACCCTTGCTGGCTGCGACATCGGCAATGTCCAGCACAAAGCCATCTTTGCCCGAGAGTGAGACCCGCTTGAGGTGCGTAAGCTTGGCAAGTGGCTTGGTCGAGGCAATTGGGTTGCCCGAGACCATCACAAGCTTGAGGTTTGCCAGGCCAGCGATTGGATCGAGCGACTCAATCTGGTTGGAATGAGCGGTCAACGAAGTCAGCTTGGTTAGCTTAGCGAGCGGTGCAAGACTCTTCACCTTGTTACCGTCAATTGCCAGCCAGTCAAGGTTCGTTGCTGCCTCGAGGCCGGTGAGGTCGGCAACCTTGCGGTCATCCGCTGCGTCACCCGGCAGGATGAGCGACAGGCCAGTCAACTTTTGCATCTCGCCTGCTGTTACGTCCTGTGAGGCACCGCGGCGTGCGCCAAGGGTCTCAGACAGGCGCTTGTTGATTGCCGCCTTGAGGTGGGCGTCTGGGACCGCTACAGTGCTGTTGTCGCTCTTGGTGTCGGCCTCAGCAGTTTGGGCTGCATGAGCAGTGTCAGCTTTACTGGCGCTGCCCATGCCCGGTGCTTTTGGGTTTGCTTGCCCGTTGGTCGTTGCACCGTTGGTGTTATTTTGTTGTGGGGTGCTACTGCTCTTGCTGCTGACGTTTGGCTCGCCACCAGTCATGTTGGCATTGACCAATGCACCGCGGTTCACCTTGGTACCGGCCTTCACAGTTGCGCCGCTTGGGTCGATTGCCTTCGCGACGTCGGCAGGCAGCTCCTTACCACTGTTGGCAGCTGGGCTTCCAGCCTTGATGGTGTAGTTACTCTTGTTGTAGTCGTTGTTGTTCGCAGCTTCGCTGGTGAAGAATGGGTTGGCGCTGCGTGAGCCAGTTTGGTCGAGCGAGTTGCGCTCTAGGCCATCAATCGCCTTGCTGACCCGGCCATCCTTAGCAATGTCGGATGTCTTGCTAAAGAGAACGTCGATCGGTGCGTCCGTCTGAGCCAAGTCCCAAGTAAAGACGGTCTTGTCGACATTGGTATCGTTGCGGTAGTAGACGTTGTAGTCGAGGCCGGCAAACATCTCATTTGTACCGACCTTTGGCCCACCAATGTTGGCACCACCCTTGGTGCGGACACCGTATGCCCAGTATGGGCTATCGCCATCCTTAGCAGTTGCGGCACGTGACGAGATGATGTTGTTATACATCTCGGTGCCCGTCGTGTCCCAGCTCAGACCTTTGGCCTGCGACCAGCTCTCCGGTGCAGTACAGGTGCTACCTTGGTAGGCATTACAACCCTTGCTACGGGTATCCTCACGGATGCGGATTGGGTAGGCGGTGCGTGAGATAGAGTTGTTGTAGATCTTCGTCTTGCTACTACCCGACACTAAGATACCAGAACCCGAACCCTCAATAATGTTCGAGGCGATGATACCAGTGTGCGACACCTCATAGAAGATCGCCATCTGCACATTGGTAAAGTAGTTGTTGACGATGTTGGTGTTGATACACCCTTCGTCACACCAGAAGCCTGGCAGCTGGTGGCGCTTAGCCACAGCAATGTCGGAGTTGGTTGAGCCAGACTTCGAGTAGTCCACCACATTGTTGCGGAAGGTGAAGTTCTCGGCGTGAGTCACCTTCACATCGGCCATGCCACACCATGAGGTACAGTAGCTACCATTGGTTTCGAAACCAGCAGCGTTGTTGTTACTAAAGGTGTTGTTCTCAAATACGGCATTCTCAATGCGGTTTGCGCCAGCACCATTACCCCCGTTGTCGAGGAATTGGCTGTTCTTCACCACACTGCCCGATGCTTTATCGAGGAATAACCCCGAGTTCGAGTTTTGCGCCACGATCACATCTTGCACCAGCGAGTTCTTGCCGTTAATGGAGATGGCGATTGGCCCAGCTTTGTCATCCAGCTGAGGGTCTTTAAAGCCCCAGGTTTGGTTTGGCGCATACTGAGAAATGTTAATACCCTGCAGCTTGAAGTTCTCACCTGTTGTGGTAAAGGCGCGGGTGCGCTGCGAGATCTCCGTTGTGCCAGCCGTTGGATCCGAGCCGATGTAGTAGCTCACGGTGTCTTGCCTGCCTGGGTTGAAGTGTCCACCGCTGCGCGTTGTCTGCGTGGCGTCCTCTACATAGAACTTGCCTGGGCCGACCTCAGCCTTGCTCCCCACCTGCGTCAGCGGCTTGTCGTTGATAAAGACCTGCTCTGGGTAGGCAGCCATACCTTCGACCTCTGGCTTGATGTTGGTCGTACAGACGTGGCAGAAGTTTTGGAAGTTGCCAGTGGCCTTCCACATATTGCCCTCGCGCGACCAGTTGGTCACCACGTCGCTACCCTTGAGCCATACCTCGGCGTTGGGTGCTGCCTGCATGGTGACGTTCCTCTTCGTCACAAAAAAGTGTGGCTCGCGGTAGATACCACTCTTCGCCACCACTGTTCCGCCGTCGCTAATCTTCGTGACGGCGCGGCCAAAGCTCTTGTACGGTGCCGACTCGCTTCCGTTACCCTTGTTGTCATCCCCGTTGGGCGACACCCAGGCTACGTTGCTATTTGGCACAGCATAGTTTGCCTTAATATAACTATAGTTTTTATTCAGACCGGCTGCGTTCACCGAGTTGAGACCATAAAAAAGCCCGCCTATAGCGAGCCCACTCACAGCCACAACCGATGCGATGCGCATGACGATCCCACGTTTTTGACGTCTAATCTTCACTGCTCTTTCCTCCCCTTGTCGGTTGGCGTTAGATTTACGTTACAAAGACTATTCTATCATAATGGCCGCACTGGTCAATTAACCATAACCCGCATACCTGCGAGATTATCGGGCCAAAGCTCCACCCGACACCCATACTTCGCCCCTCTCGCCAGTCTTGCACGTATATCGTACATATATAGATCATACCCCAGATAGCGCTCTTGACATTTCTGATACTTCGCATGTATTGATAGCCTCGTGCGTTTTGCTATGCTCTACACAAATAAAAATATCATTGTAATATCTACAATGATTCGTTTATCTCCCGTTGTGCTGCGTTTTATGTTAAAACTATAGATTGCTAAGCAACCTCAGCATTCGTCTATTTTGGCTTGTCATTCTTGAGCTGTGGATGCTACTGTGCGGCTGTTTTCGTCATAAATCACCGAGCCAATAGCCATAGCCCAAACAATCCTGGCGGAGGAGGGGAGATTCGAACTCCCGCTGCAGGTCTCCCCACACTAACGATTTAGCAAACCGTCCCCTTCAGCCACTTGGGTACTCCTCCAGTGTGTCGGATTGTGCACCAACGTGCACTGTTTATTGTAGCATAGGTCAGGCAATTGCGCTAGACATTTGTGAGATACAATTTTATCCCTACTTCGCCGCAGTGTCGTTAGTCATATATTTCCTGCACTCCCCTCCCTTTTATAAAGTGATGTAAATAAGGAAGAAACCAAACATCTCGCTAACGTACCAATTCCTCACGCTGAAGCTCAAAACAGCATCATACTAACTAGCGAGCATTTAAGACGTCACTGGCAAACGAGATGAAGGAAGCGAGTCACCGCAGTAGCACAAGCTGAGAAATTTCACCGCTTTCCTCTCGACAAAAAAAACGCCATATCGTATAATTACAAGATAAAAGGAGCTAAGTTTATTATGCTAAAAAAATGTCTACTATCTATCAGTGCACTCGCCCTCATCGGGGGTGGGATAATTGCTGCTGCGCCGCCCAGCGCTGCAATCGGCGGCGTGTCAGATGGTGCCAGCCGCTCACGGGGCAAAGACCAGCCAGCCGATCTCTTTGGTGACGCCGGCATCTTCACACGGGTGAGCAACATCATGCTGTTTCTCGTTGGTGCTATCGCGGTCATCATGATCATCTTCGGTGGTATTCGCTATGTTGTCTCTGGTGGTAATTCATCGCAGGTGCAAGGCGCGAAGAATACGATTATGTATGCCCTCGTTGGTGTCGTGGTGGCGCTGCTAGCCTACGCGGCGGTGAACTTTGTCATCAACACCATTATCCCTGGTGGCAACATCAACACCACGACCAACAGTAGCAACACCGGTGCTTCGACTACCTAGCCGGTGCCGCTTGGCTCTCTTCTCACACAAACATATGCGCACACTTTGCGGTGTGCGCTTTTTATTATCTCTGATAACCATGTGCAAGACAGAGGTGCACCAAGCGGCACCCCTCACGTCGTGATGTGTCGTTATTATAATAAAAACCTGCCAGCCCAGAGCTCGCAGATAAATACGATCAAAAACATGGCGGAGAGAGAGGGATTCGAACCCTCGAAGCCTTGCGGCTTACCGCTTTTCGAGAGCGGCCAGTTCAACCACTCCTGCACCTCTCCACGTGGTCTGTTCTCATTATAACAGATGCGCTGCCGAACGAAAATATCGCGCAGCGGATATCCTTGAGCTCTTGCCCCACCTTCGCGTATACTAGAGCTATGCAGGATTCTATTTTTACTAAAATTATCAAGGGTGAAATACCAAGCCACACGGTGTATGAGGATGAGCACGCGATTGCCTTTCTTGATATCAACCCGCTGAGTGATGGCCATGTGCTGGTGGTACCCAAGCAGCAGATTGACTCGCTGTGGGCGCTCCCCACTGAGGTGTATCAACACCTCTGGGCGGTGGCGCAGCGGATTGCCCACGCAATGGAGACAGAGCTCAAGCCTGAGCGAGTCGGCGTGGTAGTGGAAGGCTTTGATGTGCCGCACGCTCATATTCATCTCGTGCCGCTATATGACCGCGAGGTACTACAGCTCCATCATGGCTACCCGACTAATACCAGCGACACTCGCCTGTCTACCACCGCTCAGCGCCTTGCTGCAGCAGTGTCTGGCAGTGGTGGAGACGCCAGCGCGTGATCACCATCATCGCCATTGGCAAGCGGCACGAGCCCTGGCTGGCTGATGGCATTGCACGCTACGAGCAACGCATGACCCGCGCTTGGCAGCTGCAGTGGAAGCTCCTCCCCACCAGCCCGTACAGTGGTGATGCGGCGCGGCGTGAGGAGTCGCAGCAGATTCTGCGGGCGCTTTCGCCCCAATCATACGTCGTCCTGCTAGATGAGCGCGGCACAATACTCGATTCCCCTACTCTCTCGCACAGCCTACATCAGCCAATGGCGCAGGGCAAATCACTCGTACTTATCATTGGTGGAGCATACGGTGTGACAGAGGCAGTGATGGAGCGCGCTAACCTGGTGTGGTCGCTGTCTCACCTGGTATTTCCCCATCAGCTGGTGCGACTCATCTTGGCCGAGCAACTCTACCGGGCACAGCAGATTGCCGCTGGTCATCCGTATCATCATCAATAACTAGCCAACGATTGGCAAAAACTGATTATCAAAGGCGTGGCGCGTTCCTCGCTGCTTGTGCGTCACATAGTTATATTCATCATCGCGCGGTGGCACGCTCGGTGTATGGTGTTGCCCATGATGCCCTGCCTTGTGCCCCAGCGACGCATGATGAGGATGGACGTGCGGGTCGGCCGTTAGCTTATCGGGCTCAGCCGAGCCTGGTGCCCCACGGCTGCGCAGCGCAACAGGCTCGAGCGTGAGAAGCACAGTGGTCATCTTATCAAATTGCCCATCGTGTAAGAACACCCCCAGCGCAGTCGCCAGGCTAAAGACCGCCACAGCCGTCTGCGCGAGGATAGTTTTGTATGAGGTAGTGTGGTGTTTGTGTTCCATTGTGTATTTTGGTGACTATCGTTAGTTCTATTTTTGTTCATATTCATGGTAGCAGGATGTTTCTTATCTGTCAAGTATGTTTCGTGTAGATATAGGAATGCCCTTCTTTTCTTCATTAACTCTCTCCCCCTATCATCTCATTTAAATGAGGTATGAAAGCTGTTTGTCACAGCATATGTATGCTTTATATAAATCCATGTAATGAACGCTCGTAAATAAGCCTCAGAAAAAGAATGGTACGAATAGAAAGCGTGATGCGATGAGATTTTTCAGCTTCAGGTTAATATAGCTCGTCATCACAATAATCCCTTTATCTGTGTTCGCACTTCCTTTCTCTACTAAGTACCCTGTTTATCATTTAAAGCGCAGGAGGTTAAATCAACACACTTCATTATCCCTACTCATCAAAAAGGCTACCATCTCACATCAATGGTAGCCTCCTCTATTAGCACAAGGTATTAAATTTGCAGTACTGCTATTCGATCACCTGCAATTCCTTCACCAGCCGCTCGATCAACGCCTGCTTGTTTACTAGCTGCTGGCGCGATTCTTCCACTAGGTGGACGGGCGCTTGGCTGGTGTAGCGTTCGTTTGCTAGGCGTGCCTCCAGCTTGGCGGCGTCATTGCGTGCTGCGACCAAGCGTTTCTCGAGGTTCGTTTGGTGCTCATAAAGCGTCTCGTCACTTACGTCGAGCCAGGCATCGCGGCCGCTAGCAGCCAAGCGTAGCCCACGTGCTACATCAGTATGCTCCACTGCCGCTAGGCCAGCCAAACGCCGCACTAGCTCGGCATTATCCGCTACCAACGCGTCATCCATATAGAGCAGTGTGTAGCGCTCATTGCCCGGCAACTCACTGGTTACGTAGCGCGCTTCGGTCACGAGCCGCTTGAGCCGGCCAAACTCAGCCGCTTGCAGCTCGTTATATTCCTCAGCCTGCGGATATCGTGCTGCCGCCAGGAGGTCATTATGCCAGCTCAGGCTTTGCCAAATCGTCTCCGTCACAAATGGTGCAAATGGGTGAGCCAAGCGCAGGCACGTATCCAGCACCCACACCAGCATATCAGCGTGCTGCTCCACCTTAGCTGCCTCAATATACCAATCGGCCACATCATCCCACACCGTGTGGTATAGCGTCTCTGCCGCCTCGGCAAAACGATACTGCGCTAGCTGCTGCTCCATCGTCTCCCCTGCCTGGCTTAGCTGGCGGATGATCCAATGGTCGGCCATCGATTGTGGCGTTGGTACATGCACGGGCTGCGTGTCCCCCACTTGCGCCTCGATGAAGCGAGCAATGTTCCACAGTTTATTGCAGAAATTGCGCGCTGCCACCACCTTGCCGGTGTTAAACGCCTGCGGCTGAGCGGCTGAGCGGCTGGCGATAATCCCCATGCGCAGTGCGTCCGAACCATATTGGCTGATCACCTCCATTGGGTTGATCACATTACCCTTACTCTTACTCATCTTCTGCCCGTGCTCATCCAGCACCAGCCCGTGCAGATACACATGACGAAACGGCATCTGTCCTGTACAGTACAACCCAAGCATCATCATCCGCGCCACCCAGAAGAAGAGGATATCCCCCGCCGTCTCCATTACTGCGTTGGGGTAGAATTTCGCCAGCGGCCCATCTTGCAAATAGTCGGTGGTGATGAATGGCCACTGCCCACTGCTAAACCAGGTATCGAGCGTATCTTCTTCCCGACGATATGTTGTTCCATTTACAACTATTTCTTTTTCGTTGACGTTTGTGTTGAAGATCCAATCGCTTGGGTCGGTCGTGCTCTGGAAGGCTGGGATGGGTATCCCCCACGGGATCTGCCGACTAACGTTCCAGTCTTTGATCTCGCGCAGGTATTTGATGACCACCTCGCCTTTATTGGCGGGAGTGAAGGTCACATCACCGCGCTCAATAGCAGCAATCGCTGCATCCGCCAATGGCCGCATCGAAATGAACCACTGCTCCTTAACCATCGGCTCAATGACAGTATCGCACTTGTAGCAGTGCCCCACCGAGTGCTCCAGCTCTTCCTCGCCACGACGGAGCTCTTCCCACTCCAGCGCCTCCAGCACCCGTTGGCGTGCCTCCGTCGTGGTGAGACCATCAAATGGTGCGGGAACATTCGTCATTCGCCCATCGAAGCCAATCACCTGCTTCACTGGCAGCCCATGCCGCTGCCCCATCTCGAAGTCGTTTGGGTCGTGAGCCGGTGTGATCTTAACCGCACCAGTACCATATGACGCATCGACATATTCATCAGCAATAATCGGGATCTCGCGCCCCACTAGTGGGAGCAGCGCCTTGGTGCCGATCAATTTCTTGTAGCGCTCATCCGCCGGATTCACGGCAATGGCGGTATCACCCAGTAGCGTCTCGGGCCGCGTCGTAGCAACGATAATTTCACCAATATGATCGAGTAGCGGATAGGCAATGCGCCACAGCTTAGACTTCTCCGTCTTGTGCACCACCTCGATATCGGCGAAACTGGTCTGGTGTTTGGTACAGTAGTTGACGATCCGCTCACCGCGGTAGATCAGCCCATCTTGCCACAGCTTATTGAAGGTACCATAGACCGTCTCCACCACCTTAGGGTCAAGCGTAAAGACCATATCTTCCCAGTCGGCCCCAACACCAAGAGCGCGCAGCTGAAGCTCCATATCGCCCCGCTTCTGGTCAACAAAGTCCCACACCTGCGCATACAGCTCATCACGCGAATAGTCGAAGCGTGTCTTGCCCTGCTTCTCGAGCTCGCGCTCGTACACCACCCACGTTTCGAAGCCAGCATGGTCTGCCCCAGGGATAAACACCGCGTCGTCACCTTTCATTCGGTGGTAGCGCACTAAGATATCTTGCAAGGCCGAGCCGAGCGCATGCCCGACGTGCAGGTTGCCATTAGCATTGGGCGGCGGCATCACGATACTGTAGGGTGTGCCCTCCCCTCTTGGTCGAAACACACCAGCACTCTCCCACATGGCGTAGATATTTGGCTCATATTCGTTAGGGTTGTAGGTCTTGGCAAGTTTCATGGCGGTGGCTTCCTTACAGATTATTGATACTTTTCACACGAAAACGGCGTGCAAAGTGCTTCACGTGAAAATGTGCGTGATACATCTATCTAGCCGATTTTTGGTGCAACTTCAGCTACCTAGTATAGCACGTTTGGCGGCACAATGGCAGGGGTGACAGGGGTTAGTGATGAGGCTAAGGTGTAGCTGACAGCGGTGATATGATAGATGTCTCGCTTTGCAAATTAGTCACTATCGAGTAGTTACTTGTTCTGATAGTTTCCCACTGTGTAGTTTTTCACGTGGAAGGTGCACCTTGTGACGACCTGTAACTAAAGCAATTACAATTTTACTATCTCATCCAGTAGAGCATGGGGAATGGGCAGACTACCAGAAAAGCAGCAGAAGTCTCTGCATTGCAAATGTCTGCTCACATACCATCATGCTGCATTCATCAACGCGCTTCATACAATGCAAAAGGGAAGTATGAATAATAAATCAGAGATGAAGATAAATTGCGTTTATCATAGTGACAACCAAAATTGAACTGCGATAGGGAAGTGATAGCCCAATTTTTCATCTATACATATCTTTATTTCACGTGAATAATGCGCAATTTCATCAAGCTCTATAGCCCCACATCATCATATGGATCTCATATCATCATCCATCTGAAGTCACGTCTGTAGAGTAGGGCAGGGGAAATAAAAAAGACGCCCCACTAGAGCGTCTTTCTCTGGATGATTCTACCATGCTGCTACTTACGCGAGCGGCGATACGACGCCTGGCGCAGGCTACGCACGTGCTGATATAGCGCTTGGTAGAGGTGATATAGCCGGTAGCGCAGTGGGTGGAGCGGCTTCTCCCAGGTGCCGATGTAGTCCACTGGTGTGCCCCCAAACGACTTCTTGAAATGCGTGAAACCCGCCCAGGGGTGATCCTTTGGCACATCATCTGGCGCAATGCCGTAAAAGTCAAAGAATTTATGCCCGGTATCGTGCGCATAGAAGAGGGCAGACACCACTAGTGCTGTGGCTGGGCTGAGGTTGCGCTGGGCGGTGTAGGACGCCGCATGGGCATAGGCCATCGTCGTACCATCACTAAAGAAGATAAGGCTAGCAACTGGCTTGTCCTCTAGCGTGGCATACATTAGGCCAGCTGCCTTGCGCGGGAAGAGCACCTCTGCCATTTGGCGAAAGTACCCATCACTATGCGGCTGCATACCAGTACGCTTGGCAACGTCGTGGATCATATCAAGAAAGATCTCAATATCCGCCGGCTCATAACTGGTATGGAAGCGCACCCCCGCCTTCTGATTTTTGCGCCACGTGTAGCGCACCGCTTGTTTGGCATTAGCCAGGATCGCATCGTGATCCATCGTCACATCATTAATAATCGTTCGGTCTGGCTGGAGGCTCTTTGCCTTGCGAAAGCCGAGATTTTGCAATTGCTCAAGCCGCGTCGTTCGGGGGTCGACCCGCACAAAGTCTGCACCATATTGCCGCCCAGTGGCAATGATATCCTTGAGCGCCGCTTCCTGGGCTGCATCATTATCTGCTTCAGGCCCATAGGGTACATACAACCGATGGTTGAGCCGACCGTGCTCAATAATGCCATAATACTGCCACCCTTTGTCTGCCCGCCGCACCGTGTGGCGCTGCTGCGCTTGTTGAAAGGCCTCCCATGCCTCAGTCTGTAAAAAATGTTTCATAACATTAGTATAGCAACTTTGCGGCAGTTTTTCACTGATGATTGTTGCAAAAACATTCATGAACACCACGACGAAGTGATGAGTCTGATGCAGAGTGGTGTCTCTCTAAATTCCTTCGTTACAGCCAATCGCGTGTTACTCATCACCATCGCTCTCTTCCTCTCACCACTCAAAAATGCTATACTAGCGCTATTATTATGCAGCTCAAACCCATCGACCCATCCACTCTCGAGCAATTTGCCGCGCAACACCCGCTAGGGAGCTTCGTCCAGTCGGCCGCTAATGCCAAGCGGGTGGCACAGCTGGGCTGGCAGCCACATTGTCTGGGGTTGTTTGCTGAGGGTGAGCGCTTGGTGGCTACCGCCGTGTTATATGAGTGGCGCACCTTGGGCTATAGCGAGTTTGAATGTTTGCAAGGACCGCTCGTGGACTATCACAACCCAGCAGTGCTCAGTACATTATTGACAGAACTTAAGAAATATGTCAAAGCACACAAAGGTATTTTACTTCGACTTCAGCCGCCACTCATCCTGCAGCAGGGAAGTGACCCTACTCAGCTTCTCGAAGTAACAGGCACAGCCAAAGCACTGCAACAATTAGAAAAGGCAGGCTTTCGCGCTATCCCCCCGCAGCAGACCGACCGCAACGCGCGCTATGTGCGCTGGTTCTTTGCCAAAGATCTTTCGCCCTATCACGATGACGCAGCACTACTCAAGAGCTTCGACGCCAAGACACGCAGCTGCGTCAAGGCAGCCACCAAGTATGGTGTGGCAGTACGCGAGATTACTGCAGTGGATGATCTCGCCCCGTTTGCGAAGCTGCTAATCGATACTGGCACGCGGCGTGGCTTCTCAGGACGTAGCGAAGCGTTTTATCAGCAATTGTTCCGCGCCTTTCACCGCAAGCAGGCGTGGTTCCTGATTGCCGAGCTCGACCTTGCTGGCTACCAAGCCCGCCTCAGCGCCCAGCAGGATACACTGCAAACCAAGCGCGATATGCTGGCGACTGAGCCAGACAAGCAAGGACAGATAAAGGAGCTCAACAACCAGCTCACTGCGGTGTCAAAGCGCCTGGCAGATTATGAAACACTCCGCCAAGCAGCCAATGGCGACGTCCTGCCGCTGGCCGCCGCCATATTCATGCATACGAGCGATAACGAGGTGGTGTATTTCCTCAGTGGGTCGGACGATCAACATGCCAAATTTTCTGGCTCATACGCTCTGCAATACGCAGCAATGCGCCGTGCCATCAGCCTTGGCGCTCAGCGCTACAACTTCTACGGCACAAGCGGAAACTTCAATGGCTTCCCCGAGCAAGAGGGGGTGTATCACTTCAAGAAAGGCTTTGGTGGCCAGCTGGAGGAGCGTGCTAGCTGCTATGAATATATCGCTCGGCCATTCATACATCAGGTGATTCGCTGTGTGCGTGCGATGCGTAGTGTGATTGGTCGGTAGAGACCAACTTCCAAACGTCAACAACTATTCTGTGCCAACGCGCAGACAATAATCCACTACAAGTAGTTACACGCTGGTATCATCATCTCGAATATCATCAAAACATATCTACTGTGCTTCGTGGCCACCCCACACCGCTTCGCGCATCGACAAACTCGGCTGCACTTCGAGCAGGTATGGGTCGACTGTGTGACCAGCCTGGGCGTAGTAGTAGCCGAGAGCGGCGATCATCACTGCATTGTCTGTGCAAAAGGCCATTGGTGCGTAGCTAATAGAGCAGGGCAGGGCAATGCGCAGCTGACGGCGAAGTTCTTGGTTGGCCGCCACACCGCCAGCAATCACGACGGAGCGCGGCGCATAGTGCTCGTAGGCCAGCACCGTCTTATCGACTAACGTCTCTACCGCTATACGTTGGAAGCTCGCCGCCATATCATAGCGCTGCTGCGGCGTAACAAGTGTTGGAAGCTCGTGCGAAGGAAAAGAGGCATCTTTGCCTACCTCAGCTTGCATTCGGCGCAGCACGGCCGTTTTAAGGCCCGAAAAAGAGAAATCATACTGGCCATGCATCCGCGCCTTGGGCAACGCGTAACGCTGTGGGTCACCGTGCGTAGCGGCAGCAGCAATAGCCGGGCCGCCAGGGTAGGGCAGACCAATGATCTTCGCTACCTTATCGAAGGCTTCGCCCACAGCATCATCCTGTGTTTGACCAAGTAGTGTATAGTCACCATGCGCCCGAAACAGCACTAACTGACTATGCCCACCAGAGACGATGAGCGCCAGCATAGGGAAGCTCGGCTGCGCAGCAGGGAGCGCTAGAGTTGGCTCGGGCTTTGGCCGACCGTCCTCCACCACGAAGTTGGCATAGACGTGTGCCTCCACATGATGAATTGCGTAGAGCGGCTTCTTGTGCACAAGTGCCAGCGTCCGCGCCGCCAGCGTCCCGACCAGCAGTGACCCCACTAGTCCAGGCGCATACGTCACAGCAATGCCATCAATTTCATCCCAGCTGCATGCTGCCTCGGCCAATGCGCGGTCAATCACTGGGGTAATCATCTCAATATGGCTCCGCGCTGCTACTTCTGGCACCACGCCGCCATACTGGGCATGAATATCTATCTGCGAGTGCACTACGCTACTCAGCAAGCGCCGCCCATCGGCCACCACCGCAGCCGCCGTCTCGTCGCAGCTGCTCTCAATCCCAAGAATCTTCATAGGGTTATTATAGCAGAACAGGGAAGACGGGAAAGCAGTGTAATAATATCAAATTGCATGAGTTTGAGTTTCAATGGTAGGCTTACTCTCAACTTCTCCTTTTCCGTTCCATGCGATACTCAGGTCAACATTCTACGAGAATATTAATCGCTCGTGCTAATACGAGAGAACTCTATTAACACAACGACAAATTTCGCCACTTCATCAGCTAAAATGACGAAACAATACGGCTGAAATTAAGAGAAATTCTACACTTTTTCTCCCAAGTTTGCTTTGCTCAAAAATCATGCCTCTCATGGTTTTAAATACTACCAAAAGTGGTATAATATGTGCCATGGCATTTTCTCTAAAACAAACACTCAAGAATACCCTCCCACCCAGCGTGCTGGCGGCGCTGGAGCCAGGCTATCGGCTGCTCGAAGCTACTGCGGCAGCGGCCAACCAAGGCTTCCCAGCCCAGGGTATGCATGTCATTGGCGTAACGGGGACAAACGGCAAGACCACGACGTGCTTTATGATCCACCGCATGCTAGTCGAAGCAGGGTATAACGTTGGCCTAATGACAACAGTGGCATATGGAGTGAATGACGACATCACATCGCAAACCGAGCACATGACCACCGTATCTGCACCCCTATTGCAGCAGCGTTTGGCGGAGTTTCGACGGCATAATGTGCAGTGGGTGGTGCTAGAGGTGACGAGCCACGCGTTGGCGCAGCACCGCATCTTTGGCGTCCCGATCGACATTGCCGTCATGACCAACGTCACCCACGAGCATCTGGATTATCACAAGACATTCGAGCGCTACCGCGCCGCCAAGATACGTCTCTTCAAGCTCGCGCGGCGGGTTGGCATTATCAATGCGGATGACCCATCGGCGGCAGTCTTCGAGCAAGCGGTGCCGCGTAGCCTGTGCTATGGCATTGCAGGCGGCGACATTCGCGCTACGAACATCACCCAAACCGCCTCGGGTAGCCGCTATGATGTATGGCTCATGGGGCAGATGCATCACATCACCATCAACATGCCGGGTGAGTTCAACATCACCAACAGCCTGGCCGCGGTAGCCGTGGGGCACGAGGTAGGCCTCAGCCGGGCGCAGATCGAGCAGGGTCTGGCTGCACTCACTGGGGTGGAGGGCCGTATGACGGTAGTTGATGCTGGGCAGCCATTCTCCGCTATTGTTGATTTTGCCCACACGCCCGACGCCTTCGAGCGGCTGCTGGGCAGTGTGCGGGCGAGCACCAAGGGCAAGCTGATCGTCTTGTTTGGCTCGGCTGGTCAGCGCGATGAGTCCAAGCGAGCCATCCAAGGCAAGATCGCAGGGCGAATTGCTGACGAGCTTATTATCACCGAAGAAGACGACCGCGATACAGACGGGCAGCACATCCTCACCCAAATCGCCAAAGGCGCAGAAGCCGCCGGCAAAACCCAAGATACCAACCTCTTCCTCATTCACGACCGCGCCGAGGCCATCCGCTTTGCCATCCGCCGTGCCCGCACCGCCCGCGACACCGTCGTCTTCCTCGGCAAAGGCCACGAAAAAACCATCGAGCGCGCCGATGGTACCCACCCCTGGGACGAAATAACAGAGGTAAAGAACGCTATCCACGAGCAGCAAGCATCGAAAAAGAAGCCAGCGAAAGGCAAGAGCAAGCGCACAAAAGACGCCAGCAAACCTCGACCCAAAGCCAAAGACAAAGCCAAGCGCAAGAAAAAGCCAGCTTCGCGCCACAGCAAGCGTGCGTCGGCAAGCTAGTGTTTTTTTTACCCTACGGATTACTCGCTCTAACTGCCCTGTGAGGTGTCTGCCTCTCCGTCAGCTTGTTTGGGTTCTACTTTGAACATCATATCGTCTGTATCATCGCTACTACCCACTCTTACATAGCGCCCATCAGTGGTCAGACCGGTTGCTACCCAGCCATCCTCTGTGCGCTGCAGCGACATCCACTCGATAAAGAGTAGCCACGGCTCGCCCTCAGGATCACTATATAGCCATGGCTTTCCGTCGAAAATCGATTCAGAAATTGCCTTTTTGAGCACTGCATGTCTCTCATGCTCTTCATTTGACGGCTGCTGTGGTATTTCGTGTGGCATATGGCACTGCACCTCCTTTACCTCTATTATGGTCGCGTGTCTGTTGTGAGATCTACCTCTGTTGTATTGGCTTATCTAGAATGCCATGGCTATACATGCGGGCTACCACCCGTGGCGTAACCTGAACAATTTTTTCCTTTGTCAGCATTAGTTTATTATGATATTCATACCCCTCCACACCAGGGAAGAAAAAGATCCGTCTGTCATCACCATGCTCAGCAGCATCTTCCTGGGCCTCATGCACATAGTGTTCAGACGACTTAAGGTCAATAAGCTTACCGTTCACCATTATGTCTATCCCGCGCATATCCTGGTTGGCCGTACCTGGCTCATAGGCAATGCCGGCTTCGTCTAGCACCCGCATAAAGAGCACTTCGTTGCGAATACCCACTACTGTCGCATACAACATATCTTTTCGATCTTGCTTGCTTTGAGTATGCTTGTTGCCTGGGTACACGGCTTCTAAGCCGTTAACTATACCCGATACAGACGGTATCGACTTCCATGTCTCGCAGGAGTGTGTGGCGTTGTCTATCACATCGCGCAGGGCATGGTTAAAGTACGTGAGTTTCTTGATTCGCTGTTTATTTTCTTGCCGAGTCAGCGCCGTATCATCTTGTTCGGTCGCCTCCACCCAGCCAGGATACGCTGCAAGCAGCCGCGCCATATCGACATGCGACCACTGTTCTTTGCTCGCATAGTGCTGCACGAGCGCCACGGCACTCTCTCCCAGGGCAGCCGAGCGCCGCTGGCGGCGTTTCTCATTACTCCAGTTGCGACCCTGCTGCTCGACGAGGTAGGCGAGGTGTGGCTTTTGGCTCTTCAGCGCCGCATCAACGGTAACAAGCTGCTTTTTGATGTTCGAAGAAGACGTCGACCACTGGCTCGGCGATATAGGCGATGGCATTGTACCAACATCATAGCGTTTGCGTTTATGGTGTGGCTTATAGTGGCGTGTTTTTATCATGGTTGTGTTTGTTATTATAGCTAATCTACTATACTGGTCAATAATCAGCTACTTCTATTTCAACCTGCTGCATCATACAAGAATGGTTTTCTCGCCACGAGACAGTTAAGATTAGTCTTCTGGTGGGATCAAGCTATCATCACCAAAATCACCAGTGGAACCGTGCTTGATGTTTGTCACAACAGTGGCATTTTTAGTATCAATTGTAATCTCGACGAAGTCTCCATCTAGGGTATAGCCCGCTGCTCGAGACAACCCTGGTTGTTCATCATCAGCAATGTGAGATGTTATTGTCACCTGCATTGTTTGGTCATTGCCAAGTTCAGCAAGTGCCACAGCACGTTGCCCCATCTGGAGAGGTCGGGAAATTGGCAATTTTACTACTTCGCCATACGATATCGAGCGCCCCGCCAGTCGAACGTACTGCTCTGGACTAGCTTTGTCATTGTCGTGCGTCATAGCGCCTTGTTTATCCTCATGTGGTTCATCTGTTAATCGAATAGTCTCGACCTTAAATAATACCTGCTGATCGCATACGGCGTATAATCTTTGGCTGCAGCTCAGCGACTCTATCTGGGTTCGCTTGTGGAAGTGTCAGTTTGCCATCAAAGTCGCTGTCTGAGATGCCTGGATAGAAGATAATTTTGTCACTACTGCGACCACGCTCTGTTATCTTTTGCAATGCCTCCTGCGCCGCAAAAATGGATGCCTTTACATCAACTGGCTTGCCATTGATGTAATAATCAACACCACGCGCATCTTCCTCAGCAGTCGCTGGTTCAAAATCAACACCTGCTCGAATCAAGACATGTTCAAAGGCTATCTCGTTGCGAATACCACGCACTGTTGCCGTTATAGATTTATAGAATTCCTTTTTCTTTTCAAGATTCTCTGGCTTATCTAGATCTGTCCGATATGGGTGGATCATATACATACTGTGGATCAACTCCTGGAGAGACGTCGTTGTGCCCCAGTCATCAATCACTTCGCGTAGAGCATGGTTAAATTCAGTAAACCGCTCGGTGTTTTGCTGTCTTATGCGCCGACCATGGTGATTATATACTTTATTGTCAAGAAAGCCCTTTTCCTCATCCTTCTTCCGCTGCTCTGCCATCACCCAGCCCGGATATACACTCATGAGTTTGGCTATATCTCGCTGCTTATACTTCTCCTCCGGATATGCCTCAGCCAAACGGAGTGCTGCATTGCCAATTGCCTGCGTTTTCCTCACTTTTAGCTCTCGTTCGCTAATTACTTGGCGTACATTCGGGTTTCTCGCCATTTTTTGGTATTCAATATATTCTGGCGTCTGTATAATGTCACTCGCTACTTTCACGAACTGCCCACGCAAGGTGTCTGGCGCGGCTTGTCTTGGCTGCGCTTGCTCTGTCTCTTGGGCAGGCACAGTGCTAGTTTTTGTATCAAGTAGCTCTGCAGTTCTCATAGCTCTGTATTATACATAATTTAGATAAATTGTCAATAAAACAAATCACCACATCAGTGGTGATAATGCCTATTCTTATTGTATGAGTCGTTACCGCTGCGACAAATAGTCGATCTCTTTGATGATGTCGAGCAGCGCTTGGGCGCGGCGGGTTTCATCGCGGATGGATTTGGCAATTTGGTACGCTGGGTCGATCAAACTCTTGTCGTCCGTCGAGCGGATCAAAAGCAGATAGGTGTCGAACTTCTCATCTGGGCTAACGTTGAGTTTATCCACCAGTGGGCGCAGCTCTTTGATGGCCGATTGCTTCACGCCATTAAGCGCCTCACCACTAGGCGCAGGCTGCGACGATTGCTGCTGCGATGACATGACTGGCACTGATGAGCCCATATTGCCCGACATACCCGAGAGTGATGAACGGCCAGCACCTTGCCCCGACATCATTGCCTGCGACCGCTGCGACGCTGCTGTGCCCACCTGCGGGCCGATCCCAGCAAGCACCTTGGCAAGCTCTTGATCGTCGGTAATTGATTGTGATGTAGTGCTGATATTCATGGTTCCCACCTGTCTCCAAATATGCTTATGATTCTCTGCTAATTAATGTATCATGGGAGGGTATACTCTTGCAAGCAGAAGGAGACGATTATGCTTGATGACCAAACCATATTGCGCCAACGCGGTGCCGAAGCAACTCTGCATCACATTGCAACATTATGGAAACAAACGACGCTACCAACAGAGGTAGCAAATCAGCTCTCACACATATCACCCCAGCATGATATTCATAATGTTGTTATTATAGCAACGGATGGTGGTGCGGTGTTGGCTCGCGTCGCTCAGCAGCTTGTGCAGCCTCACATGACTGTGCCTGTGTTGTGCCGCGAGGCAGCGGCAATGCCCGCATTTGTGGACGCACATAGCCTGGTGATTATTATCGAGGCTGGCATCTCACCTTACCAAGTGAAAAATATACTGCGCTATACACAGCAGCATGCCGCTTCGGCCGTTCTGCTCACTTACGATGCTGCCGCGACTGAGTACGCTGCAGTATACCCTGCTGCCACTATTATGCCAATTGCTAATAGGGAAGGGCAGGTGGAGCGGCAGCGCATACTCACGACGCTTGGTGGACTGCTGGCGGCTTATCACCTACTGGATAGTAGTGTGGTGGATGCTATAGCCCATAGCGCAGCTCATGTGAGCGACACACTGCAGCAGTGGGGTGCTACCGTGCCGACCGCTCACAATCTCGCCAAGCGGCTTGCACGCCAGGCAGCGGGCAAGACAGCAGTGTTTTGTAGCAGTGGAGCACTCGCGTCAGTAGCTCAGTGGTGGCAATGGTGTTGGCAGGAACGAGCGCATAATGTAGCCTTTTCTACCATCCTTATCGAGGCAGAGCACGCTGGTGCTCACGGATGGCTGAGCCATCCGGTGGATAAACCGTTTGCGCTTTTTGACCTGGTGGGAGAGAATGACGCCGCTACCCAGCAGCGCATGGCAGTGCTCGATCGCCGCCTCAGTGGCCGCAGACCCCATGCAAAGTCTATCTTGCTTGCTGGCGAGACAAAGGTAGAGCAGGTATTACATGGCATGATACTAGCAGAATTTGCTAGCTGCTACCTCGGGGTGTTGAATGGCGTGAAGCAGGGGAAGAGCGACAAATCTTAAAGCTCTAACCTAGCGTGTTTTAGTTTTTGAGAATCGTAGTGTTTTGTTTTTTCTATTCTAATTCTTACGCCCTTGTCATGATCTTGTATGGTAACTCGCTGTCGCAAAATGTTACATAAACAACGAGCTGCTACAATAAATTCACCAACGAAATCGCTCATCATCTCAAACATTACATATGACGATTAATCTGGAATAATATGTGCAAAAATTCTATCATCTTACTCTGTAAATGAGCAGGGTAGGGTGGGCCAGAAATACCACAACTCATACAAAAAACCCGCCACTCTCCAGGCGGGTTCTGTATCAACATAACTTATCTTGTTTAGTGGTACTGCCGTAGCGACTCGATCGTGTTCTTGCGCGCGGCACGAATAGCTGGGTAGAGGCCGAAGGTGAGGCCAACCGCCAGTGCCAGGCCAATTGCCATCACCGCCGTTTGCCACTCTAGCGATGGCGCAAAGGACAGCCACAGGCTAAAGCTCAGTGCCACTATGTAACCCAGGATGTAGCCCAGAATACCACCGAGCAAGCTAATCGCCAGCGCCTCAATAACGAACTGGGTGATGATATTACCATCGGTCGCACCAACCGCTTTGCGGATACCCACCTCGCGCGTGCGCTCCACCACACTCACCAGCATGATGTTCATGATGCCAATGCCGCCAACCACCAGCGAGATGGCTGCAATTAGCGTCAGCACCTGAGTCAGCGCGGTAAAGAGCCGGTTGGTTGGCTGGCTAATCGCATCGCCTGTAGCCACGGTAAAGTCTTCTTCGCCTTGGTGATTTTGCTTAATCTTGTCCTTAACTTGCTGAGCAATCTGCCCGACCTGCTGCGATGCATCGGCCTGGATGTTGATCTGCTGGATCTGCGTATGACCACTGTGGATCTTCTTGCCTGCCTCGGTAGTGATGATGGCTGCGTTATCGAAATCAACGTTGTTATAATTCAGCGGATTTTCTGTAGCACGCATCACCCCCACCACGATGAATTCCTTGCCGCGGATCTTAAATGTCTGGCCAATCGACTGCTCGGTGCCAAACAGCTGCACCGACAGCTTTGGGCCAAGCACCGCTGGCTTGGCGTCATGTGTGCCGCCTTCGAGGAAGTCTCCCTCACGCAGCTCGAGCTGACTCGTGATAGCAAGGTCTGGCGAAGTTGCCACAACAGTAGTGGTGGCTTCTCGGTCGTTGCTCTTGAGCTTGTTCTCAGAAGTCATCATTGGTGCTACAGCGCGGATATGTGGCATCTTGCGTACCGCCTCAACGTCGGACTCGGTGATGGTGCTGGTATTGTAATTATACTGCGCGACTGAGCTCGCCAGCGACGAGAAGCTCTTGTCTTGCACACCAGGGCGCACCACTATGAGGTTATTGTTGAGGTCGGACACCTGTTGGGAGATGATATTGTGCAGGCCACCACTCAGCGCCAAGATCGCCACAATGCTACCCACGCCAATTGCCACACCCAGCGTCGCCAGCAAATTACGGCCGCGGTTGCGCCGGAAGCTACTGCTTGCATTTTCGAAATGGTCGATGATTATCATGCCTGGGGCTCCTTTGTACTAGATTGGTGAGCAGACAATGGTGAAGTGGGCTGCTGGGCTGGTGCAACCTTGGCTGGCTGAGCAGATGCTGAAGATGATGGCTGCACCGCAATATGGGCTGCTGGTGCTGCAGGCTGCGCGGGCTGTGGTGCAACCGGCTTGGGTGGTGCGGCTACAGACTGTGTTGACGCAGGCGCTGCTGGCTGAGCTGAAATAGCCGATGCTGCTTGAGCCGGCGCAGCAGAGTGTGCCGGAGCAGGCTGCCCTGCCGACGGAGCGTGCTGTGCAGCCGGCAAGGCTGGCGGCACCTCTGGCGGAGCAACTGGCATAGGCTCGATGGTCGGGCCATCTTGGGTATGCGGATCTTCGTAGTCGACTACTGTTGGTGCTGTCGTTGCTGGTGCAGGGGCCTTGGCGGGACGACCGCGGGCAATTGCCTTGACTGGTGCAGCTGGCTGAGTGGCCGATGCCGTGCCCTGCGCAATCGTTGGTGCGGCTTTGCCAGCAGGTGCTGCCCGGCGAACTCGTGGCTTGCGGGCCACTGGTGTTGGCGTAGCGGCAGTGGTGCGCATCTGCTCATCACTGGCAATCTGCCCATCAAGCATCTTAATCACACGGCTAGCATAGCTCGTGAGGTTCGGGTTGTGCGTCACCATAATGATGGTATTGCCCCGGCGGTGCAGCTGAGCCAGCTCTTCCATAATGATGTGGCTCGAGCGGCTATCGAGGTTACCCGTTGGCTCGTCCGCCAGGATAATCGACGGGTGATTCACCAATGCGCGGGCAATCGCCACGCGCTGCACCTGTCCACCACTGAGCTGCCACGGCATGTAATATTCGCGCTCTTGGAGGTGGAAATTCTTCAGCACCGCACTGGCTTGCTCCAGGCGCTTGACGCGGCGCATCCCTCCACGATAACTCAGGGGAAGGGCAACATTCTCAAGCACTGTTAGGCGATTAATCAAGTTAAAACTCTGGAAGACAATGCCAATCTGCCGCGAGCGAATCCGGGCGTGCTGGCGCTTACTTAGTGTCGCAACCGATGTCCCATCAAGAAAATACTCGCCGCTGTCGGCGCGGTCGAGCAAACCCATAATATTGAGCAAAGTCGTCTTGCCGCAACCACTGGGGCCCATGATGACGATGAATTCGCCTTTTTCGACTCGCAGGTCGACATTATCCAAGGCGTTTTGGGCAGCATCACCCAGGCCATACTGCTTGGTGAGGCCTCGGAGGTCTATAACTGGTGTAGAAGATCGTACCATAATTATCCTTTAGTATAAACTGTCAAAAAACATTTCTGCAAGCCCAATCTGCACAAAAATATGCAGATAGCCACGCATCATGCCAAAAGACGAATCAGCAGCGCACTTCTATGGCAGCGTGCCGCCTGGCGCTGATATGGCGGAGAGACAGGGATTCGAACCCTGGGTGACGTTGCCGCCACACACGCGTTCCAGGCGTGCCAATTCAACCACTCTTGCACCTCTCCGTACCTCTGTATTATAGCGGATGTAGAGTGGGGTGGCAATATGTATAGGTGATTCGGAGATATGGCGACTCGTTAGTAAAAATTGTTTTGCTTAGCAGAGTATTCATTAGTTACATTGTTAATTTGTGTGGCTATATTTTTCAATAATATGGGCAGAAACACATATCTGCATATCTGCATAGCCGAAAACTAACTTCTTACATTCGAGCCATCATATTTCTCCATTATGCAGTATGTATAAAATATCTCTTATTTTTTACCAAAAAATATCGTTCGAATATATTTCTATAGTAACCTCTGTCTATGCTCGCTATCTATTTTTCTCAACAGAGGCCAAAAAATATTTGACCTGCCGCGCAAACAATGGTAGCATGAAACGCAAGTGCGCATATAATAGCACACATAACCACTAATCCTGTATTGGGGAGGATTGAAGCTTATGTCGAACAAATACATAGGTCCTGTTGTAGATAAATTTAAAGAGGCTTCAGGCAACGTCAAAGAACGATGGGGTAAGTTACCTCTAAGTTCCCGTAGGAAAATATTACTTGGCAGTGGAGCCGTCGCATTGTCGATATCGCTTCCGTTTGCCTATAATCTTGCTAACTCTTCTGAGAATGAGCAATCTTCTGGTGTCCCCACATTATCAGAGCCAGTTCCTTTTTCTGATTTAGACAGTACATCTACCCCTACCACAGAACCTACACCAAATAGTTTAGATACCCCCACTACAGACCCTACTCCGTCTGCTTCTGATATCCCTACTTCCACTTATCAGCCAGAGGCTCCGCAACCAGAATTAACCCAAAAAACTCCCGAGCGACAACTCGAGCCGACACGATCGTGGAATTTTGATAACATTAAGGATTTTGGAGACTGGAAAAACAAATCAAGAGAAGAACGGCTTACTGTCTGCCATGATTTTGTTGCAACCAATATCGATCCAGAAACAATGAAAATCCTTGAAAACCCAATGACCGGGAAGAACTTAGTTGACGCATGGTTAGAAGGGCCTGACGATATGTTCCGTGCCCTTGTTCATGATTTTCAGAACGGTAATGTACACATACCGAATCTGCCAATAAATACAAAGGATGAGAAAAAAGAATTTCTTTTCAAACTAGCAAGCTGCTTCGATACAGCACCAGATATGCAACATAAGGATAATTACGGAGATGAAGGTAACTTCCAAAAAGGCTATTATACAGGTATGGTAGCAACTAGCATGTATTCACCTGGGGATGGAGAGCGCTATACTAAGTACGAAGTAAGCCCCATACGGTATACAGGGTTGGTTTATTTTACTGATCCTAAACCTATAGACTCTACTTATGCTACAAATGGCCAAGTTATATACCCTGGTGCAGCAGCAGAGTTGTCGCAATATGGAGACACTATCCACACCCGCACTCTCGTCATCGCAACAGGGCCAAGCATAAATGCGCCAAGAGATCCAATGCCTCAAGTAGCTTACTTTTTCGATCCCGATGCAGCTACCTATGGCCATCTACCCCAAGGAATACACTACACTACAGAAGCTAAATAGACTTAAGATAACAGTATTAGTCAATAACATTTAGTTCTCAATGAGTTAGTCAGTTGTTTAATATAATTTTTATATTATGAATAAACCTAAAATCAGCCTCACAAGCTCTGGTTTTTACACTGTTTTTTCTGTATCATTAATTATATGTACATACTCCTCGTGAAAAGAATTAAATCATTTTTACCACCTATTTTAGCTATTCTCGTTATATCCTTAGGTATCACAGCTTTTATTAGCCCAAAGGTATTTGCTGACGAACATGATCAAAAGATTAAGGCTTGGGCATACTATATAGCTCAAGACGGGTCAGGTGCAGTTGAAGGTTGTATATATGGCTTAACAACGATAAGTAATGATAATCTATCGGCAGACGGCAAAACAATGAATGGGAATGGTCAAATTGATCATGGTGTCACTCGTAATCATAGAGGAATTCTTGGCCAAGAGAAAAAATGCTCTCAGGTTTATTCAGAAGGCGCACCACTATGGGGCTTCACTGGTGTCACTGACCTGCTAAAGAGTGCTGGCTATAAACAAAAAGGTAGTAACTTAGTATTAGATAGCAAAAAAGCTCAATCTGCTGTTAACAATGCTATTAGAAAAAAGATGGGCTTTAGTGGGAATAATATAGACGAGTATCTTACTCCACCGGAGGTTTATTCTTATCACTACCAGAACCTTAAAAATTCTTGTGATATTAATAGCGAAACTCGATACGATTCAGTTAGTGATACAACAAAAGCAGAGGCTGATGGAGGAAGTGGACAATATATAAAATACCTCAAGCTTGATAAGGATAACAAGCCTCAGTGGGTTATTGCAAAATACAACGATCACGGAGTGGGAGGTCAGTGTAAAGAAAAAGCTAATAACGTCACAAACAGTGTAAAAAAGGCTGCTACATACTCAGCTGATGAGAAGAAGAAAAGTCAAGAAAAAGCAGGCAAAGATGCCGTAAAAAAAGCGTTTGCTCCTCTCATTGATAAAATATGTGAAAAAACACAATGTAACGATAATGATCGTGACACATATAATAAACAGATTGAGCGCTGTTGGGCAGAAGGAATTAAACACGCTGGTGACGCCGAAGATGAGAACGGATCTTTAAGCAATAATGAGAGAGACGCTAGTATTAGAAGTGAGTTCAAAAAGTGTATAAAAAAAGTTGCACCATCCTTATCAGACACTGATATAGACAATGCTATCTCTGGCGTGAGTCAATCTCAAATTGACGCAAATACTAATGTCGACACTGGAGCTGGAGAAGATGCTCACAAAGATGGTGAAGCAGGTGAAGAAGCGGCAAAAACTCAATGTGCCATTGATGGGATTGGATGGATTGTATGCCCGGTTGTTAACTTTCTTGCAAAGATATCTGATGACTCTGCAAGCATTTTAACAAAGTTACTACAGGTTAACTCTAAAATTCTAACGGATCGAGGTGCAGATTCTACCTTCCATTACTGGTCACGTATTCGTGATATTGCTAACATTGTCTTTATTATTGTTTTCTTAATCGTTATATACTCACAAGTAACTGGTCTTGGCATTAGTAATTATGGCATAAAGAAACTTTTGCCAAAGCTACTTATGACTATAATTCTGGTTAATGTCTCCTTCTATGTATGTAGTATACTTGTCGATATATCAAATATCGTCGGGTCGTCATCCTTTCATTTCATCAGTACGTTAGGTGGCGGCGGTAATGGTCCAGAAGGTGGTTGGGCAACAAAGGGTAATGGCTTCTTCGGATTTGCTGTAACTATTCTAGCTGGCGTTGCAAGTTTCTTTCTTCTCAGTGTCTTGATATCCGGACTTATATTTGTTGTTGTTACAACTACTGTAACTGTTTTTCTACTTGGCGCACGTCAAGCCTTGATTATCTTTATGATAGTTCTCTCACCGCTCGCCCTCGTCGCTCTTCTATTACCCAGTACGGAAGGTTTATTTAAGAAATGGTGGGGCTTATTCAAAACTCTGCTTTTCTTATACCCAGCGGTTGGCCTGCTTTATGGAGCCTGTAATCTCGGGGCAACCATTATCAATGGTCTCAAGGGCGAAACGAGTGGCATGTTACAGATTGTTGGTGCAGTACTTACCTTCACACCACTCCTCTTAGTTTCTCGCCTAACAAACCTCATGACCTCAATAATGGGTTTATCGAATATTGCTAACAAATGGGGACAAGTAGCTGGCAATGCTATGGGTAAAAAATCACAAAAGATGCTTAATGATTCAAAATGGGGCAAATATATGGACCATCGTGATCAGGTAAAGGCAGAAAGACGTGCACAAATACAGGCTGGAACTTATAAGGGTACAAAAAATCCTACTACTTGGGGTAGAGCTGCACGGAGTTGGGTATCTGGAAAAGCCAATAGAGTTATTGAAGTGGGAGCAAATAAGTTTAATAATGAAGCCGCTAAACGCATGATAGAGGATCTCGGTAAAGAAGCATCTTGGCAAGAAGAGAAACGGTATGACGAGTCTATAAAGAAAGCAAAAACTATGTATGAGAGTGATGTCTCATTTATAGATAGCGGAACTGGCTATAAAACACGCCTTGGGAATAGTCAATTTGTTGATATGGCTAGAGGTCTAGTAAACCCAAATATAAAACCAACAGATAGTGCAGGAAATGTAATTACAAGTATCCCTATGCCACAAACAACTTCCGAGAGAAGATATGTCCTAGATAGGGCTGGACGATCTGCGAATGCCCAGCAGTTTGTGCAACTTGCAGAACTTGCCAATAGCCTTGAGAGCGAAGGTGAACGATTGGCTCTTGCCTCAGCTCTTAGTGCATCAAGTGGCGCGAAGAAACATGGCTGGTTTGATGGAGGAGCCTACAACGATATAAAAGATGGTAATTTTGATCTTCAGCAATCTATCGTTAGATCTATTAATAAAGAGAAGTTTGGTAAACCTGAAGAAATTGCAAACATGGATCAAGCATCTACAAAGATTATCAATGATGCTTTAGCACAGCCCGGCCCTCGAGTGGGTGCTCAAGAACTGAAGCAAGCTCAACAAAGGCTACAAGAATCTGCACGACTCGCCCTTAAAGATAAACAGGTCAAAAATGAAATTCGTAGTCGTCAGAGCATCAAAGATACTGTCGATAACTGGTCTCGCGGCAAGTTTTAATAAAATATTTGATGGTAGTAAGAAAGACTTCATCCCCCTCATGCTATAATAAATACATAAGCTATGTCGAGATATAAGGTTGCGCAAGATGTAGAGGCAGAGGATAAGATTCTTGGGCCGTTTAGCTTTCGCCAGTTTATTTATCTGCTGGTTGCGGCGGCGGGGATCGCGTTGGCGTGGGGATTGTCACAGGTATTTTTACCACTAGCGGTCATTCCAGTGCCGATTATCCTGCTGTTTGGTGCACTGGCCTTGCCGCTGCGTAAGGATCAGCCGATGGAGGTTTACCTCGCGGCGGTGGTGTCGTTCTACACTAAGCCACGCCGGCGCATGTGGCAACCTGATGGCATCAACTCGTTGATCGAGATTACGGTACCCGAGAAGGTGGAGATTGAGCGGACGAAGAACCTCAGCCAAGATGAGGCGGAGCGGCGCCTGGCGTATCTGTCGCAGCTGGCTGATACTCATGGATGGTCCATTCGCCACACCCGTGTACCCGATGCACAGGGGTCGATGATTAGTGATGTCTATTTCGAGGCGCAGCAGACCTCGGATATGTTTGATGACAACAGCAGCGAAGCGCGAGCAATGACGCGGCGCATCGAGCAATCCAACCAAGCCCGGCGCCGAGCCGCTATCGAGCGCATGCAAGCTCCACCAACCGGACTGCCTGCCGTAGCCGACGGGCAGCCACTCCAGCAAGCTCCTGTGCCATATCAGCCAGCCTGGCCACAGGCTCAGCCACAGCCATACCAGGCAGCATCACAGACAGTATCAAGCACTCCACCACAGGGTATACCTCCGTATCAGCCACCCGTTGATGCCGCTGGCTTTGCGCCAGTATCGCCAGCTCAGCCTCATATACCAGAGCCACCATACCCTGCACCAGAGCCTCAGCGCCCAGCAGTATCGTATTCGTCTACGAGCTTCCCGGAGAATCGCACCGCGTCGTTGCAGCAGCAGGCTCCCTCACCCAATGCTAGCGCCTACCAGAATCAACCAAATTCATACCCACCTCAGCAATCTACCGAGGTATACGAGCTCTCACCAGTGGATGACACGCCGCATGACGAAACACCTGCTGCCGAGCCACAGCCCATGCCGCGAGAGCATGACTCACTCCAGTCTCTGCCAATGGCACTGCCGGCCGTTATTCCACATGATTCGGTCTTGCCCGATGCCCTGAGCAAACCCTACACACCGCCCAAGCCCACAGCAGAAGCTGCGCCAGAGTCTAAGCCAGAAGAAGCACCATCTTTCGACGCAATCTACGCCAACCTCCGCCAGCACATCGCTCCTACCACTGATGCTGTGCCGCTTGTACCACCCCAAAAGACAGTCACGCGCATCATAACTACGTCCAGCTATCCATCAGCTGAGGCAGCACCTCCTGCCAATACTCAGCCATCGTCCGCCCCAGCACCTGCAGAGCAGCCCACCCCGCCAGCAGCCCCCAATTATCCGCAAACCCCAGTGTCGTATCCTCCCCAGCAGCCTACCTACCAGCCAGCGCCAGCTCAATCTACGCCGGTACCTGCACCCACCCCAGCCGCCGTGTCCTACCGGGATCGCTCAGCACTAGCTGATGATAAAAATGTCATCGATATGGCGGTGCGCTACAACCCATACCCCAGCATTCACCAGTCAGTTATTCAGCCGCTCGACCCCAGTTATTACGCCAAGACAACCCCCACGCGCGAGGAGCGCTTGCGTGAGGAGCAACTTGCCCAGCAACGCAACAATCTGCCGCCAAACACTAGCACAAACACCGTCTCGCCTGATATAATTAGACTAGCCAGCAACTCTGATTTGTCCGTTGCTGCCATTGCCAATGAAGCCAACCGGATTCAACATCAAGAGCAGGCTAGTCAGGATGATGACGATGATGAGATTGTCATCCCTTTGCGCTAAGAAATAAGAAGGAGAGTGGTGTCGCCAAATTCACCCAACAATCAACAACCACCAGCTGGGCCACCCAGCCAGTTTGGCTATAGCCAAGGCCAGGGCGCTGCGCCAACGGGCCAGGCACCAGCTAATTACCCGCAGTATCCTGCTCCACCGCAGGGCAATTACCCCGCCGTGCAAGCACCAGCTCAGCCACCAGCTGTGCAGGGCGGCACGAATGATCAGCCTACTCAAGACACCAAGAAAAAGGCTCCACCCAAGCCCGCTACCACGCAGAATAGCCTCCTCCTCTCGGAATTGCGCGATGATATGATCATCATGGGTGATGGCAGCTTCCGCGCCGTCATCGCCTGTGAGTCGATCAACTTCGACCTCATGAGCGCTCGTGAGCGCGAGGGGGTAGAGTATAGCTACCAGAACTTCCTCAATGCGCTGTACTTCCCAGTGCAGATCTGTATTCGCTCGCAGCGGGTGGATATTGGCCCTTATTTGGATAAGCTCGTTGCCATCCAGCGCACCCAAGATAACATGCTATTGAGCGTGCTAATGGAGGACTATATCAACTTCATCGACGACCTCTCACAAAACGCCAACATCATGGACAAGAGCTTCTACGTCGTCATCCCGTATTACCCAGCAGGGGAGGGGACGATCCTCGACCAAGGTAAAGGGTTCTTCACGAAGCTCTTCGCCCCCAAGAATACCAACACTGTAACGAAGATTAGCAAAGAAACCTACGAGCGAGCCCGCGAGGAGATCCGCAACCGCGCTGACACTATCCTCAATGGCTTGATGCAGATCGGTGTGCGGGCGGTGCAACTCAAGACTAAGGAGCTCGGCACCCTCTATTACAACATGTATAACCCCGACACGGCAGTGCGCGAGCCGCTGGGCGACTTTAATAACGTGACTTCCACCTTCGTCCGCAAAGGCGAGGGAGCTGTCCCAACCTCGACAGCATATCACAAAGGAGATTTTTAATGGCACGACGACCCGATCCAATCGACATTGCTGCCCAGCAGCGCGAGCGCGAGCAAGCAGAGGTAGAGGAAGCCTTTATCAAGGGGATGACGACGCTGCGCGACTTAATCGCTCCCAGCAGTCTCGAGATTCACAGCACGTACTTCCGTATTGGTACCAAGTATGGCCGCACACTCTACATCTATGGCTACCCACGCGAGCTCTACACAGGCTGGCTGTCAGGATTGATCAACATCGATCAAGTGCTCGATATTAGCATGTTTATTTACCCTGTCGAGACAGAGATCGTCCTCAACAACCTTCGCAAGAAGGTGACGCAGCTTGAGGCTGATATGGCGCTGAATTCCGAAAAGGGTAAGGTGCGTGACCCAGCCCGCGAGGCCGCTCTAGCCGATGCCGAGGAGCTGCGCGACCAGCTACAGCTTGGGGCCGAGCGCTTCTTCCGTTTTGGGCTCTACGTCACGCTCTATGCCGATAGCCTCGAAGAGCTGAGCTTTGTCCAGCATGTCATCGAGACAATCTTTGGCCAAAATATGGTCTACAGCAAGACCGCCAGCAACCAGCAAGAGCAAGGCCTCAACAGTACCATCCCCCAAATGACCGACCAGCTGCAAGTCCGCCGCAACATGAACACTGGTGCGGTGAGCACGAGCTTTCCCTTTACTAGTGCCGACCTTAGTGATGGCGAAGGGATTCTCTACGGCGTGAACCAGCACAACCAAGGGCTGGTCATCTTCGACCGCTTTAGCCTTGAGAATGCGAATATGGTCGTCTTTGCAAAGTCTGGTGCTGGTAAGTCCTTTACCGTTAAGCTCGAGGCGCTGCGCAGTATGATGCTTGGCACCGACATCCTCGTCATCGACCCGGAGAACGAGTACCAGAAGCTGGCCGATGCCGTCGGCGGCAGCTACATTCGCCTCAGCCTCAGCAGCGATACGCGGATTAACCCCTTCGACCTCCCCCGAGTAATCGACAGCGACGAAGCAACCGACGCGCTGCGTGCTAATCTCATCACCCTGCAGCGACTCTTCAAGCTTATGCTGGGCGGCACGTTGGTGGGCGGGCAACAGATTGCCTTGCTCAGCCCAGCCGAGGAGGCCGATCTTGACCAAGCGCTCATCGATACCTACGCCCGAGCTGGTATTACCAGCGACCCACTAACACATAATTCTCAGCCACCGACAATCATCGATCTCTACGACACCCTCCTTCACATGGGTGGAGCAGGGCCGTCACTGGCTCAGCGCCTGCGCAAATACACCACGGGTACCTTCGCTGGCATTTTTAGCCAGCAGAGTAATGTTGATATTAATAACAGCATGGTGGTGTTTAACATCCGTGACCTCGAAGACGACCTGCGGCCAGTAGCGATGTATATTGTGCTGAGTCACATCTGGAACATCGCTCGCACCGTGCAGCGCCGGCGGATGCTGATCGTTGATGAGGCCTGGCAGCTAATGAAGTATGAGGACTCAGCGGAGTTTCTCCACAGCCTAGCCAAGCGAGCTCGTAAGTACTCTCTGGGCCTAACGACCATCACGCAGGACGTAGAGGACTTTATGGGGAGCGAGAAGGGCCGGGCTATCGTGGCAAACAGCTCGCTCCAGCTCTTGCTAAAGCAATCGACCAGTGCGGTGGATGTGCTGGCAGAAGTTTTCAAACTCACTGAGGAGGAGCGTAAGCGCCTGTCTAACTTCCCGGTGGGCGATGGCCTCTTCTTTGCTGGGCAAAACCACGTCCATATCCGCATCTTCGCCAGCGAAACCGAGACGCAATTCATCACCACCAACCCGGTGGCCAATAACAGCTTATACCAGCAGCCAGTGAGGTCGTAGTCTACCATGCCTACCCCCATCCCCTCCCAGCAAAAACCCGATCTCGACCGGCATAATCCGGGGAATACGCATTGGAGCAACGACACCTTCGCTGGCCGTAACAACCACGCTGGCAGTGGTGATCATAGCCAATCCAACACCGCCCAAGACCTCCAGTCACGCGAGAATAGTGGGAGTGGCTCATCCGCCCATAGCAACACTAGCGGCACTGGCGCAACCGGCAGCGACTACGCCAACTCCGTTCGAGGCCAGGAGGGCGCGCCAGGAAGCAACTGGAGCGATAACAACTGGTTCAACAAGGTAGTCCCGCCAGATAGCAAACTCTCTGAGCCCAAATCTCGCTTTGCCAAGGCACGGAGTGCAATATTCTCTAAGAAGGGTGGCCCAATGGGTATCCTTGGCGCTATTTTGCTTGGTGGTGGCTCAATGCTCTCATTTTTTGGTGGGCCAAGTCTACTTTTGCTTCATATCAAAGAAAACCTCACCAACCACTGGAATTCACAAAATACCAGCTTCGAGCGGCGTGCTAACAAGGTGCTATTTAAGCGTATTCAAAACACCGCAACTAGTGGTATTTGCTCAGTAGTGAACGTGCGATGTAAATATAATCGTGTCTCGAATCGGTTACTGAAGCAGTTTGACAAAAATCAAGTTGAAGCTCTCGATAAAGAAGGGAATGTCATTAAACCCTCCGAAGAATTTGACTTAAAGAAATCTACTCTTGGTGAAAAGTTTGCAAACCTTCGGGTGACTTACGACAATGGTACAAAACAAACGGTTAGTCCCCCAGAATTCAAAAAATTATACTACGAGAATCCAGAGTTCAGAGCAATTATGCACCGCGCATATGCACCACGTTGGGTGGCTTTCTTCGATAAAGTGTTTAACAATGGCGTTATAAAAAAATTCTCTCTTACCAAGAAAAACAAGCTCGCTGGTGCCAAAAGCGAGAAAGAAGTCCGCGAAAGCATCGACAAAAATACCAAAGGCCAAGAGATGAAAGGCAAATACGAAGCCAAGGAAAATGACGATGAAGGCAAAGAAAAGGTTACTGAAGATACTGATGTTGGCAAAGCCGCTAAAGAAGCGGTGAGCGAAGGAGCCGAAGGGGCAACAAAATCTGTTAGTAAGGAAGCAGCAGCCAATATTATCAAAAACGGTGTCGGCAAAACTGGTAATATTGTTGCCATGATTGCTGGCGGCCTCTGTATGGTGCAAGATGGTGCTAAGTCCATCAGTAAGACAATTCGCCTCATCCAAATGACGCAGGTCATTAGCTATGCCATGATGTTCTTTACGATGGCCGATAATATTAAGGCTGGCTCGACAGATTATATGGCTGTTGCTGTGCTTGGGACGATTCTAACCACCGTACTCGTCAACAAATCTGGCAACGTAACCAAAAAAGCCGCAACCGACGGAATGGGTCTTAAATATGGACTCATGAAAGAAATAGCCCCAACTGACACCTCCAACTGGACAGAATACGTCCCTGGCGGTGGCTGGGCTCGGAAGATGAGTGGCGTTGCCAATGCTCTTGGTGCTAACATTAGCGCACTGAAGACATCCTGCACAGCCATCAACAGCACTGGTGGTCAGCTTCTCATGAGTGTCGTTGGTGGATGGACAAGTGTCGTTGGTGAGTTGGTCTCAAACTTAGCTGCTCCTGTTATTTCTGCTGTACTTGCGCCAATCCTCAGTAAGCTCATAAATTCTATGGCGGGTACCCTTGTGAGCAGTGCTACTGTTGGCGAGGATGCTGGAGATGCCCTAACGAGCGGTGCGGTAAATATGTTCTCCGAGGCAGCAGCAGCGGGCGGTAATGGCATGCTCAATGTTGACCAAACAATCGCCTACGAACGAGAGACGGCCCGTCTTAATCTTGCCTATGCCGCCGAGCAACGCGTTGAGCGAAGCCCCTTTGACGCAACATCGCCGTATACCTTTATGGGGAGCCTCTATAGTTCATTCATCCCCTACATGGGTAGCTTTTCTAATCTTAGTAGTTTTGTTCATAATCTTGTGTCGCTCCCTAAGAATATCGTACCGGCCCTCTTTGGCAACAAAGTGAGCGCCAACACCGAAACAGATCGCATGAAAAAGATTTGGCAAGCGTGCGATGATCCAAACATCCCCAAAGACGTCGCTGCTGGGCCATTCTGTAATATATCGTATGGTGCGCTCAATCTTGATAAAGACCCCGACGAGGTTGCCCAATCTCTTGCTGGGCAATACAACGAAGAAACGGGTGAGGCAACGGGTGGCACACTCAAAGAATGGCAAGAGAAGTGCGGTAAGGGCACTGATAGCGAGAACGGTGTCGATACTGATTATTGCAAGTTTGACTCTGAGGAAAAAGTCAATGCTGCACTCTTCACAATCGATCAACGCGTCGTCGACACCATGGACAACGAACCAATCTCTGGTGGAGGTGGTGCAAGCCAATCTAGCAGTAGCACTCCCAGCGGCCCAGCAGTCGGTGAGCCAGAATTCAACCAAGCTCAGCCTGCTGCAGAAGGTGGCGATTCTATATCAACATGGAACGGCCTTAAAAACGGCGAGTTAGCAGAAGGCGACTTAGTAGTTCTGTCATTTTCGTCCGGCGAGAGGATGCACAAGCAAGCTGCGGCCGCTATGGAAGAAATGAACAAAGCATACAAAGCAGAAACTGGTGCTGATTTCGGTATCAATGAGGCATACCGAGACTGCCAACGGCAAATCGCATATGCGACACCAGGTGACCCACTATACCAAGGTGGCCTCGCCAAGCCAGCGCCACCTTGTAGCTCGAACCATGGCTGGGGGCTTGCAGCAGATATTAGCGTGGGAGACTTTGGTTCTTCTACCTACAATTGGCTCAAAGCTAACGCTCATAAGTATGGCTATGTCCATCCCGAATGGGCCGAACCAAATGGTAGCAAACCAGAGGCGTGGCACTGGGAGTATGCTCGACGTGTTGGAGGGTCATCATGATCATGCGGTTGGCTCATGCTATTTTTGCTCAGTGTTTCTACTCTCTTTGTGTTTTTATCACTCGCTGCCAAATACACATCAGCCAACGATTACTTAGCTTTCTGTCTCTTTTTTCGCCATCGACAACACTCTTTTCTCGCTGCACCACTATTTATCGAATAAGTTCTCTTGTTTTTGCAATAGTATTCTCTCTCATATCAACTCCTGCTTCAGCTTTAGACGCAAGGTTCTTTTCTGGTAACTATATCGAGCATTTCGACCCCGACGCAGCAACCTGCTCTACCAGCAGCACCAGCAGTAGCGATGGTAGTAGCGCCACTGGGGCAGAAGACCTCAAAGACTTTGTCCGTAAGTATATCAAGATGGCTGTCGAAACGAATAAAAAGTATGGCACACCATACGAGACAGTTCTTGCTCAGGGGGTTATTGAGTCTGGTTATGGCAAGTCTGGGCTTACCGTCAAGGCAAATAATTTCCATGGTATCAAGGCTGGTGGGAACTGGTCGGGTGAGGTGATCGATATGGAGACCGAGGAGGAATACGCCTCTGGCCGAACAACAATCGTCGATGGCTTTCGCAAATATCCCACCGTCGAGGCTGGCTGGCTCGGCTATGGCGATTTTATCACCAGCAATTCACGTTACAGCGAAGCCCTTAAATATCCTGGCGACCCGCGCAAATACCTCCAGGAGATTAAAAATGCTGGGTATGCGACCGACAGCCAGTATGTCTCGACTGTCACCGAATATATTGATAAGATTGAGCAAATTGTCAAGGAAGAGAACTTGTCTCCGCCTTCATCCCAAATCCAAGTCGAAGGTGGTAATAACAATGGTGCCAACGCCCAAAATGCTTCAGCCACAGGCTGCACCGCAAACGGCAGTAAGAGTGCTGCTGGCGGATCAATCGTCGAAACAGCCAAGAGTCTTGCCTGGGAGGATGGACGACATGTCGACAGTGATGGTGCAAAACCAGAGTATAAACAAGCCCGCCAGCAGTATAACCCAGAAGCGGGTGGTGACTACACCGACTGCGGCAAATACGTTGCAACAGTGATGCGCATGAGTGGGGCAGATCCGAATTATCCACCAGCCGGAACGGCAGTGCAGCGCCCATATGTCTTAAGCCACCCAGAGAAATTCTATACTAAAGAGTCTCCTGGAATGTCCGACTTACAACCTGGTGATATTCTAATTTATAATAATGGGCAAGGTCATACTCTTATCTATACTGGTGACCTTGGTAATGGATTTGTTGGTGCACAGGCATCGCAATTTGATTACTCACCAACCTACATTAAACAAGGAACAGTCGAGTGGATGCTTGGAAACCCGGGTGTTGTATTAGCGAGGACAGTCAATGGAAATACTCAATCAAAAACGTAACCAAATTATCGCACTATTTGCCCTGCTTGCCGTTGGCATGATTACCTTTACGGTATATCGCTTTGTTGATAATCTCAAATACGACAGCACTATCCTCGTCTATGCCATCCCCGATAACCTCACTGTCTCATATGATACAATCAAAGACCAAAAGATAACAACGCGGGCAAAACACGCCGTGAAGAGTGGGTCGTACACATACACATTCCGGGCTAAAGGCTTTGCCGACCACCAGGTCAAGCTAGACCTCAAACAAGGCGAAGAAAAGAAGCTATTCTTTGCCATGAAGCCGCTAACAGAGGAAGCAAAGAGGGAAGCGAAGAGGGAAAAATACAACGACATCCGCGAAGCAATCGGCGGCCACGAAGCAACGCAAGGAGGAGCAAAGATATCTCAAGAGAGCCCTCTTATTAATAAACTACCTTACTACTCGCGTTGGTTTTATATTGTTACCTGCAACCCATACCGCACGACCGACCGGTCAAATCGGCTTGGTGTATGCATTGTCACAACAGACAAGACAAGCCAATCACAGGTCGACCAAGCACTCAGCTATCTTAAAAAACACGATAAAGACATTGATAAATACGACATAAAAATCAATGGCAAAATATATCCCACTGCTGAGGAACTAGAAAAGAAGCGTGTTGTCCCGTGTGGCGGCAACAACCCATCGTGGTGTTATATGTACACTGATATATAAGGCAGAGAATCTATCCCACCGCACTCGTCATCACAATCTGGTTATCGACGAATTCGCTGAGGAGACGCTGTTGGCGCTGTTGGTCGAGCTCGCCAAAGACATCGTCGAGCAGAATGAGTGGTGCCTGGCCTGTTTGCTGTTGAATATAGGCCGCCTCGAGAAATTTAAGGGCAAGCACAATGGTGCGGATTTCGCCCCGCGATGCAGTCTTGGCTGCTAGATTACCACGGAATAATACTGTGATATCGTGTCGGTGCGGACCAATACTCGTTGCGCCGACCACTTTGTCATAGGCCGTTTTTTGCTCATATTCGGCGAGAAGCTGCTGCGCGGTCATACTGCTCTCCTCCGAGTAGTGTAGCGCAACGCTATCCGCCACGCCCGCAATACTTTGGTACATAGCACTGCTTTTCGCACTAAGATAACGTAGCACCCGCTGACGCTTCGTAATAATCGACGCGCCATACTGACTCAAGATAAGATTCCACGAGAAAAGTGCCGCATCACTAAGAGCAGGGTCTTTCAGTAATTTATTACGTTGTTGCAGTGCTCGGTGGTAGCGGCTCAGCTCATGGCTATAGTGTGCATCATATTGCTGGATAAGCGTATCGAGAAAATCACGCCGGCGCTGCGGCGAGCCGGTAATGATCCGCAGTGTATCTGGTTCGAAGAGGACGATCGGATATTTTTTGCTATAGGGGAGGCGACCGTATGTCGTGCCATCAACGATAAAACGCTTGCGCTTATTTTCATGTCGGCGATCATACTGGACGCGGTAATGTTGCTCATCCGTCGCGAGATCAATTGTATAACTTTTTTGTTCATGTTGACAGACTGCTTCATCACTGCCACGAAAGGAAGTACCACGCAGCGCAATATGAATCGCCTCAATAAGCGATGTCTTGCCAGAGCCATTTGGGCCAGAAATCAGCGTCGTGCCCGGCTCAAGGTCAAGTGTCTTGAGCGTATGAACTCGCACATGCTGCACCGCTAGGCGTGTTATCTTCATCGCTAGCTCTTCAGTGGCATAATAATATGAATGTAGTTTGGCTCGGGCTGAGCAGCCGTCAAGACGCAGGGCGAGAGCTTGCCACTAAAGCGGAAGGTGATTGTCTCGCCATCGAGAACACCCAGTGCATCACTAATGTACCGCGAATTAAGCGTAATCTGCCCATCGCTCGACACCTCCGCCTCTGCCTCGGAGGTGTTTTCGCCCAGCTCGGACGCTACGGAGTGAATCCGCAATTTCTGCGCCTTATTGTCGGCGGTGAGCGTCACACTGCCACCAGACTCACGCGCAAAGAGCCCAGCCACCTTGACGACTCGCGAAAAATCACCTGCTGCCAGCGTCACATTTGTCTCAGACTGAGCAGGGATGAGCTGCCGATAATTTGGGTAGGTGCCATCAATTAGGCGGCTGGTAATCTCTACCTCCTCCAGCCGGAAGCGCACCTGCGTCTCATCAAAGAGCACCTCCACTTCTTCTGTGCCGTCGCTGAGCGAGCGCAGTGCTTCTTGCAAGCTGCTCGCTGGCACAATGGCTGCAATCTGGCTCTGGCTCGCCATCAAACGCCGCTCGGCCAGGCGATAGCCATCCGTCGCCGCCATATACAGCGCACCATCCACCGTGTGCCAGTACACACCGGTCAGGACGGGCCGCGTCGTGTCATTACTACACGTCACCAAGGTTTGCGCCGCCGCCTGCTTAAAGTCTGCCGCGGCGATACTATAGCGCACCGATTGTTCTTCATCAATCGTCGGCAGCTCCGGAAAGTCATCTGCCACCACGCCATTGATCGTCGAAGTATACCCGCCAGACGTCAGTGTCATACGCGTGCCATCGGTCTCAAGCTCGATTGGCCCCTTCGGCAAATTCGCCACAAATTCGCTCACGAGCTTGGCTGGTAGGGTAATCACCCCCGGCGTCTCTACCTTTGCACCAATATAGTAGGTCGCGGCGATCTCTAGGTTGGTCGCAGCCAAGAGAAGGCGATTACCCTCAGTACGGAATAGTATATTATTTAAGATTGGCAGGCCAGCTCGGTTGCTCGCAACTCGCCCGACAACCCCGAGCGCCCGGGCAAGATTTTCTTGTGTGACAGACAGTTTCATATCAACAATCCTTTCTTTTTATCTGATTAATCTAGTAATAGGTGCTGTGGATACTGTGGAAACCATGATGAATAACAGAGGTACGACCTGCTCACTACTTGTGCAAAACGCTGCGATCGCTGGCGTGGATAAGCCGGGGAGAAGTGGCGGTTATCCACCAGCCAATGAGGCTGGAGGGTGGTGTGCTTTTGGTGCTGTGGATGACTGCCCCCGAACTGTCCGCTGGTTATACGGCTCACTATACACGACTTTTCCACAGGCGCAGCGAAAAAAACACACGGCCTAGGCATAGAGCTTATCCCGGATGTCAGCGACTTGCTCACGGATGAGGTAGTCAAGCTTGATGGATTTTTCGATCTTTTCGACTGAGTGGATGGCGGTAGTATGGTCTTTGCGGCCCAGCTCATTGGCAATTTGTGGGAAGCTCATGTGAAGCTCGCTGCGCAGTAAATACATGGCAATCTGCCGCGGCACAACGATATGCTTAGCCCGCTTAGCACCACAGATTTCTTTGCTGTCGATCTGGAAATGACGAGCGGTCTTGTCGATAATCTGCTTGGCGGTGAGATGCTGAGGGCGACTGCGCCGGACATTGCCAAGCAGACCTTCTGCTGTCATCACATCAGGGGCGACGCCGCGCATTTCAGCATAGGCAAGGAGCTGATTGAGCGCACCCTCAAGCTCGCGAATATTTGTCTTGACGTTCTTAGCAAGGTATTCCACGGTGTCGCGCTCAAGTGTCACGCCAGCGAAGCTCGCTTTGGTCTCGACGATCGCGCAGCGCGTCTCAAAGTCTGGCATCTGGATGTCGATTGCCATCCCCCATTCAAAGCGACTGCGCAAGCGCTCCGTCAGGGTAGGGATACTGTGTGGTGGTTTGTCGCTACCGATGATAATTTGCTTGTTGGCTTGGTGAAGGGCATTGAAGGTGTGAAAGAACTCCTCTTGAGTTTTCTCGCGCCCGGCAATGAATTGCATATCGTCGACGATCAGTACATCGACATTGCGGTACCGGTCAGAAAAGCCTGCCTTTTTGAAACGGATCGACTCGATAAATTCTTTAACAAATGTCTCTGAGCTCAGGTAGGCGACCTTCTTGCGTGGGTCGCGCGCGAGGATCTCGTTACCTACCGCTTGGATGAGGTGCGTCTTACCAAGGCCAACGCCACCGTAGATGAAGAGGGGGTTATACTTCGTGCCAGGGCTGTTTGCGACCGCTTGGCAGGCAGTGTAGGCGAGGTCGTTACTCGAGCCAACGATAAAATTTTGGAAGGTATAGCGCGCGTTGAGGCTGGTCGCTGGTGTGGTAGAGCTAGAGTGTGATGGGGTAGTTGGCTTGCTGATGAGCGCCGCCGCTCGTTCCTCGACGCGGTCGGCTGGCTGGCCAGTGGTTTCGCGGCTAATGACGGTGCGTTTTTTGCCGTGTTTGTTTACCACATAAGCGATACGCGACACCTCAATACCACTGTGCTGCAGCGCTTCTTTGACGATGCTATCGTAGCGCACCTCAAACTGGCGAATCGCAAAAATATTCGCTACGCCAATGGTGATTACCCCATCTTTGTTGCTGAGCATCTCGGTATTGGCAAACCACGTCGAAAAAACACCGCTTGGTATCGACACTTCAATCTCACCCAAAACACTCTTCCACAGGCTGTGGTACACTGGCTTTTGCTGCTCCTTGTTTGTTATACAATGACTCCTTTTAGTATAAGAAAAAACCGACTTTTCCACAACCGTGAGAAATACAACAACGGGGTAAACCCGAAAAGAATAACAGGGGTGAAGTTTTTCCACAAAAATGTATTACCTCTGTTAAAGTGTGGATAACTCGCGAACAAATGTGGATAAACAATTTGGCTATGCTACTTGGGAGTAAAAATTCACTAAAAGGGTGAAAAGTTGAAAGATCTCGGGCAATCGCGTATAATAGCAATGATATGCCAAAACGAACTCACCAACCACACACTCGTCATCGTGCTCGGACGCACGGGTTTCGGGCACGGATTGCTACTAAGGCAGGCCGCAATGTGCTCAAGCGCCGCCGCGCCAAGGGCCGCGCTCGCCTCGCACTCTCGTAGTGTGACAATAGCAAAATGACGAAAATAACCCACTGCTTGGTGGGTTATTTTATCTCTGTTTGCGGGCAGATTTGCTATAATACAGCTATGTTACAGCAACGATATCGGTTTCATGGCTATGGCGGGCTGCGCTATTTGTATCGCCATGCCAATGCTGAGCGGTCGCGTTTGCTAACCGTCAAGTACGTGGCTAATCGCCGTCGGCGCATGCCACGCATTGCCGTGGTGGTGAGCAAAAAGGTGCACAAATCTGCGGTGGGGCGCAACCGCATTCGCCGCCGCGTCTACGAGATTCTGCGCCAGCACGTACCGCACTTTACAGGGGTGTACGATGTTGCACTAATCATCACCTCAAGCGAGGTGCTTACCACGCCGCACGATGAGCTTGTGCTGGTGGTGAAAAATCTGCTTGTGCGAGCTGGTATTTGCCCTGGCGACGCAGCGCCTAGCGATGAGAGAGAAAAGATAGACTAGTACTTTATAGCCTCTCGGCCTTCTTTGCGCGATCTATTTCATAGTACCTTGAGTCAAATTAATACCATATAGTTCTTTATAAACAGTGGTAAATAGAACTCAAAACATTTATAAAAAATTATTTTCTTGTCATTTTATATCAATGAAAGGCAAGCTGGGTGAGTGTTCTTTTCTAAGGTTATAAATACTCTTATATGTAGTATTGGCAGTAGTGTATCGCATATATAAACGATTGATTTCCAAAAATACTTCGCCACAATTCATCTTCCGTGGCCACCTATGATACAATAAATGCAGTAATCGGAGTGAATATGTTTGAGACAATAATTTTACAGCCCATTTTTAACGCACTTTTGCTTATCTATAGTATCATCCCTGGTGGTGACTTTGGCGTGGCGGTGATTATCTTTACGGTTATCATTCGCTTTTTGCTCTACCCACTGCTCAAGCGGCAGCTCCACCAGAGCAAACAGATGCGCAAGATGCAGCCTGAGTTGGCCAAGATCAAGAAAGCGGCTAATGGCAACCGTCAAGTAGAAGCAATGCAGCAGATGGAGCTATATAAGAAGTACGGTATCAAGCCATTTCGCTCGATCCTCCTGCTCTTTATTCAAATTCCGATCTTTATCGGCCTCTATCAGGTGATCATGATCATCTCGCTTCACCGTGACCAAGTGGCGCGCTATATCTACGAGCCGCTCAAGAATATCGATGCCATCAAGACCATTATCAACCACCCCGATCAGTTCAACCACACCATGCTCGGCTTTATCGACCTCACTAAGGTAGCGCTTGGCAAGGATGGTATTGTCTGGCCGCTCCTCGCTCTCGCAATCATCTCAGCTCTTACTCAGTATGTGATGACTAAGCAAACTATGCCAACTGGTAAGAGTGCCAAGCGTTTCCGCGACATCATGAAGGAGACGGCTGCCGGTAAAGAAGCCGACCCCGCCGAGATGAACGCCGCAATGATGCGTAATATGGCAAAGTTTATGCCAGTGATGATGTTTATGATCATGATGGGCCTGCCAGGGGCGTTGGCGCTCTACTACACGGCATCTAACTTAGTAGCGGTAGCGCAGCAGTCATATCTCCTCCGTAAAGATAAGCAAGAGCTTGAAGCAATTGCTGATGAAGTAGATATTACAACGCCTGCCAAGAAAAAGTCGACGAAAAAGCGCGCCAAAGCAGCTACAGAAGCCAACATCACACGCATCAAAGCCAAAGAATAACAGAGGAGGAGAACCCGATGGATCGATACCAATCAGTAACATTTGCCCGAGAATATCTCCAGAACATCATCTCATTTTTTGGCGAAAATATTGCGGTATCGGGTGATGATGATGGCGAGGTAATGACACTTCGGGTAGAGTCGTCAGACATCAATAGTATCTTGATTGGCCGCGGGGCAGAGACGTTGCGGGCGCTGCAATATATCGTCTCGTCGGCACTGCGGGCGCAGCACGCGGCCATAGTGCGTGTGAGTGTTGATATTGCCGACTACAAAAAGCAGCACGAAGAAAAGGTTGCCGACAAAGCGCGGGGCTGGATCGAGCGCGTGCGTGTAACTGGTGAGCCCTACACCGCTCACCTCAACCCAGCCGATCGGCGCATCGTTCACCAAGTCGCTGCCGACGCAGCTGGCATCACGACCGTCTCCGAAGGCGAAGGCCGCGAGCGCCATGTGATTATCCAGCTGGAAGAGGCTGAGTAAAAGCTACGCTATGATATATCAGTTTATAACCGGTCAGTGATGGCCGGTTATTTTTGCAATAATAATATCAAAAATAGCTACTTCGTAGCGGCGTGCTAATTCTTGTGCTCACTCCACTGTTTTTAATAGAACGCGATACAGAGCAGAGATAAAGTATTGTTATAAATGACAACTACAACTTATACAAGGCAAGAGAGAATAGACTCGCACCAAGGTGGGTGAGACTTTATGTTCTGATACCACAATCACTTAGATTGGCTATAAATAGACTGATTATGATTGCCGCAACGCTCGCTCATACACCGCCAACGTTTCCTTGCCGCAGCGCTCCCACGAGTAGCGGGTAGCTTGGGCTTTGCCTTTGACGATAAGCTCGCGGCGACGGGCTGGCTGGCTGAGGACGCGGTCGATTGCGCTCGCGATGGCATCAACATCGAGTGGGTCGAAGTACTCGGCGGCATCGCCTAAAATTTCGGGCATGCACGAGGTATTGCTGGATATAACGGGTGTCGTGCCATACGCCATTGTCTCGAGTGGCGGCAAGCCAAACCCCTCCATGAGGGATGGAAAGACGTATGCCTCGGCTTTGTTAAGTAGCCAATCGCGTTGCCCGTCGGGGATAAACCCAGTGAAGTGAATATTGCGATAGCCTTGCTGCTGGTAGTAGGCTTGGTTGCGCTTGGTGTCTTCATTCATTCGCCCTACAAACACCAGGCCAAGGTCTGGCCAGCGACTCAGCAGCTGCTGATGTGCGGCCGCGAGGCGACGCAGATTTTTATAATCAGGCTGCTGCCCAACGTAGATAATGAACCGCTTGAAGGGGAGATCGATATATGGCGTGAGCTGCCCAGGGTGCACCTCGCCTGCCTCGTAGATGACCGAGATTTTGCTATCGGGGATCTTGGTAAAGTCCTGGTATTCCTGCTTAGTCGTCTGAGAAATAGTGATGATATGCTCGCTGGTGCGGGCAATCCGCCGAAACACCCAGCGCCCCACCAATTGCTTAAGATGAAACACGAGCCAATTTTTATCGGAATTATACGTCTTGAGAAGGGTCATATCATGCACCGTGGTGACGTGCTTACCTCTGTAAAAGACCGGTTGCTGCGGCATGCAAAAGTGCACTAAGTCGGGCCCTAGCTCATCTAGGTAGCGCCGGAAGCCAAGTTGCTCTGCTAGCGAATAGTTAGCAAAATCAACCGTACGGATGGTGAAGTTAGGATTGTGTGGCTGCCAGTAGTCGCGGTCCTTGGTAGGAACGAGGATGCTATAGCGGTTGGTCGTATCAAGTCGCTCCAGCTGCTCAAGCAACTTCACGACATATGTGCCCGTGCCAGAATTGATCACTCGGGCGTCGATTGCAATATGAAAACTCATACTTCCTAGTATACAGTCCTCGCACCGAAAGCGCCAGATGGACAAAGGTATGTCAAGGCGGGTAATGATAATCTAAACTCTGTATAAAAGTGCTATAATACCCATATTACGAGTAATATAATGGAACTACCGCAACATATAGCAGCCCAGACGAATCTGGCACAGATAGAATATATTCTTCACCAGGCGGGCTACCACATCACTGGGACAGACAGCCAGCGGCCCTGGGGCGGGTTTATCTGTATTGACTCAGCACAGGCAGAGCAGTTTGCGGCGGATTTCTTTGCAGCATCGGAAGTAATAGCTAAGGACAATGCTCATGTGCCGCTCAGTCCTAAGATTCTTTTTGTCCGGCCAGGGGCGCGCCTGAGCTGGCAATATCATCATCGGCGGGCGGAGTTGTGGTGTTTTCTGACTGCTGGTGCGTACTATCACAACATGATCGACGAGCTACCAGCCCAGCCAACGCCAGCTCAGGCAGGCGATATCGTAAGGCTGGCGGCAGGGGAGCGCCACCGTGCTTGCGGTGATGCTCAGCACCCAACGATCATTGCTGAGCTTTGGCAACACACCGACCCAGCGCACCCATCAACAGAGGATGATATTGTACGGGTGGCGGATGATTATCAGCGTCAATAGTGGTTATAAATAGATATTGAATTGAGATTATTACGACCTCTGAGTGGGCGAGTCATCAAACAAGCAACTACTTATAATTTATCTAATTGGGATACTCTTGGTGCGATGAGGCTGAGTTGACTCAATATGCGGTATTCTTGAGAATCGAATGTAGCATATATAGTGCAGCTTGCTACATCATTAAAAGCTTATGATAAGTAAAAATCTCATCTCTCCGTTGTTCGAAAAACAACACGATCATATAAATAATAATTCCACACCAGCGATACACCAGTAGCAATAATTTTTGCGAGCAACAACACAAGTGGCTCGGCATGAATAACAGAGGCCAGGATAGGCGAAATGCAGAAAATAACCGCATTTTGCAGCCCCCACAAGCCCGCCAGAGTAACGACGACAAACAAAATCAGTTGCCGGCGCACATCACCCTGAGCGCGAAAAGTGTACGACTTATTAGCAAAAAAACTAAAAATAAAGGCCAGGCCCGTTGATACTGTATTGGCTACGAGCTTTGGCATGCCAAGCGCGGTGAGCCCAAACAGCAAGCCAATATCGATTGTTGTATTAATTCCGCCAACAAGCGCAAACCGCAGCAACTTACCTCTGTTATTTGCGATGGCGAGCTTCACGATGCTCCTCGACGAGATAGGGTGGGCGCTGCTTCGTTTCGCTAAAAATCCGGGCGATGTATTCGCCAATAACTCCCAAACTCAGCAGCTGCACTCCACCAAGAAAGAGAATGACTGCCATGAGCGACGAATAGCCTGCACCAGTTGGCACACCAAACAGTGGTCGAATGAGCAGATAGAGGATATAGATAGAGGCTAAGAAGGCGATGAGGAAGCCTAGCACGGCCGAGATACGCAGTGGCGCGGTCGTAAAGCTCGTGATGCCATCGATGGCGAGGTTGATGAGTGTGCGCGGACTTTGCTTGATGCTGCCAGCGGCCCGTGGGTCGCGGTCATAAAGAATCTCCTTCTTTTTGTAGCCCACCCAGCTAAAGATGGCTTTGGTATTGCGCTGAGATTCGCGTAGCTGGGTGATGGCAGTGACGCAGCGTTTGCTCAGTAAACGAAAGTCGCCCGTGTCGATCTGAACAGGAATATGCGTCGTACTCTGGAGGAGGCGGTAGTACCAAGCGGCAGTTTTTTTCTTGAGCCAAGTCTCGCCCGAGCGGCTTCGGCGCCGTGCATATACATCATCATACCCCTGTTCCCACAGCTCAATCATCTGCGGGATCAGCTCTGGTGGGTCTTGTAGGTCGGCATCAATTACCACGACAGCATCACCCGTGGCATGGTCGAAGCCAGCGAGCATAGCAGCTTCTTTACCAAAGTTGCGCGAGAGATTGAGGTAGGCAATGGCGGGGTTGTGTTGCTGCTCGATCTGGATGAGCTCGAGCGTGTGATCCTGGCTGCCATCATTAATAAATAAGAATTCGAACTGGTAACGCCGGCGATCGATACTGCGCTGCAGCGCCTCGAGCCGGGCAAACAGCTGTGGTAAAACAGCTGCTTCGTTGTAGGCAGGAATAAGAATGGTGATTGTTTTCATCGTAGCCTTATTGTATCACTTATTGGTTGGTATGAGCGCGATGAGCGACTGGATGGACGATGCCACCACTGCACCACTGGCCTCGAGCCGTGCCGTCTTGGCCTGGGCCGATTCCAGCTCATTTGTGCCAAGGATTGCCCCAGCATGGCCCATCTGCACTCCAGATGGCGCACTGTGACCCGCAACGTAAGCATAGACTGGTTTGCTTATATGACGCTTAATATAATCCGCTGCGGCAACCTCGCTCGTGCCACCAATTTCACCGATCAGCACAATCTGCTCTACCGCCGCATCTTGCTCAAACAACTGCAAGCAATCAATAAAGCTGCTGCCGCCAATCATATCGCCGCCAATCCCAATCACATAGCGCTGGCCAATGCCTGCCTGGGTGAGGAGGCTCATTGCTTCGTAGGTGAGGGTGCCACTGCGGCTGACGATGGCAGTGTGGCCCGGCGTGGCAAGCGCGGCAGGGATGATGCCAAGGTTATGCACGCCAGGGATGAGAACGCCAGGGCAGTTGGGGCCGATCAAAATTGAAGAACTAGTTACCAGGCGTTGTTTTATATGCAACATATCGTGGACAGGCACACCCTCGGTGATACTAATAATGAGTGGCACCTCTGCATCAATTGCTTCCATAATCGCTGCTTTGGCATAGGCTGCTGGTACAAAAATGACGGAAATATCGACAGGCTGCTGCGCCTGAATTTCGCGAATCGTCCGGAAGACAGGCACGCCGTGCACCTCTGTAACCGATTGGTTGGGTGACGTGCCGCCAACAATATGTGTACCACTCGCTAACATACGCTCGGTATGAAATGAGCCATGTTTGCCCGTTATACCCTGGACAATAACATGCTTACCATGAAAGATATCAGGGGTCATCATACGGCCTCCTCCAGGATGTGAGAGAGATTATCGTAGAGTGGAATGTGTTCGCGGGCAAGGAGCGCCTTGGCTTCGGTCTCGTGGTTACCTGTTAGGCGGACAGCGAGTGGCGGGAGGTCAGGTAGCTGCTGCTTGGCACTAATAATGGCCGCCGCTACGTCGTCGCAGCGTACAATACCACCAAAGATATTAATAATGATGAGCGCCACGGCAGGGAAACGGGCAATCTGCTTAAAACTAGCCAGGATCTTCTCTGGAGTTGCCGTGCCACCAATGTCAAGAAAATTAGCTGGCTGCACGCCGCGGGCAGTCACCGCATCGACAGTTGCCATTGCGAGACCTGCGCCGTTGGCAATCGTCGCAACCGTCCCATTATGGTCGAGCGTGACGAAATTATGATCTTCTAGGGCTGCTTCGTGCCACTGCGGGTGGCGAAATAGCGCCGCATCGTCAATTGTCATCTTTGCATCACCAGCGATGAGCTGGCCATCTGTTGTTACAACGAGTGGGTTAATCTCGAGTAATAGACAATCGTTGTCAATAAAGCAACGCAAACAATGCGCCACCATATCCTCAAGTGCAAAGGCTTGCTCTGGTAGCGACAGATACTCCGCTAGTGCTTCGGCTACAGTATGAACTGTTTGCGGCGTAATGGCCTGGCGAAAGAACGCTGCGCTCTCATGCTCCTCTACGTCAATGCCACCGCTGGTGTGGGCCAGTAGCTCGATGGATGAGTGCTCGCGATTGATGGTGAGCGAAATGTAGCACTCGCGGGCGATGGAGAGAACTTCCTCGGCAAGAAGCTTCGTGGGGGTGTAGCCACTGATATCGAGAGCAAAGAGACGCTGAATGGTTGGCGTAACGGCGGATTGCTCGCGGACGATCACTACACCACCTGCCTTACCACGGCTGCCGATCGGCACTTGTGATTTGAGGACGATAGGGGCGATGGGCACCACTGTTGCAGATTCTATAATATCACTCTGCGGTACTGCCACACCAGCCTCGGCCAAGCATTGCTTGGCTTGATATTCAAGAAGACGCATAGGTATTATTGTACGCATAGATGGCGAATATGCAAAATGATTGCACGCGTAACAGGGGTGATAGACGTAGGTTATCTACGAAAGCCAGTCTTTAAAATTCGCTTCTTTGGCGCTGACCCGTCCTCTCAAGCTGAACTATTTACCAGTAAAAAACTTCCGAAACTTGAGTAGGCCTGTCTGGTTAGGTAATGGCCCGTTGTGGATAATACCACGGATATAATCGACCGACACCTTGCGCTGCCGCTGGATAGCAAACCGCTGCCGATAGGCCGCTGGCTGGCGGATAACAGAAGCGAGCATACCACGCAGTGCTGGCCAACCATTGCCATGGCGCAGTGCACTCAAGAATATCAGCCAGTAGGTGAGGCAAAAGCGCGCACCAATCGACCAAAACAGCCGCCCCGGCACATTCTTGATGAAAATAAGCGGCAAGTTCTTGAAGGTGTTGTACACGGCTAGCCCCGGGACTTTGCTGCTGCTGGCACCAACCTTGTGGTATGCAACGGCATGCGGCGTGAAGCGCACCGTCCAGCCCGCTAGCTGCGTGCGAAAGCTGAGATCGACATCTTCGTAGTACATGAAGAATGCTTCGTCAAAAAGGTCAACAGTGTCGAACAGTGCCGTGCGATAGACTGCTCCACCACCCGTTGCACCAAACACCGCTCCGGCCTCTGTTGGCGCGTGGCTAATTGGTTCATCACGGTGGCGCGGGCCAGGCAAACCCCAGGTGGTGTAGAAGTCGCCCGAGCTATCGATGGTCGTCCCATCGCGGCGAGCCAGCAGCCCAGTAGCAATACCACAGTCTGGATGGGCTCGTAGCTCGTCCACCAAGGCTTGGCACCAGTGTGTGTTAGCAACTGCGTCGGGGTTAAGCACGCCAACAAAGCGAAATTGCTGTTTCTGTGCGTAGCGCAGGCCTGTGTTAATACCACCGGCGAAGCCGAGGTTGCGCTGATTCTCAATGATGACGAGACTGAGCGCAGGGTGCTTAGCTTGATATGAGCGGAAGCGTGCCACCGAGTCATCATGCGAGTCGTTATCAACTACGATAATAGTCGGCACCAGCGTCTGCTGCGCCAACGAATCGATGCATTCTAAGGCATCATCGGCGCCGTTCCAGTTAAGAACTATGATTGCAAGATTGTTTTTTACCACGGTCATATTATATAATGGCCAGAGAAACTATGAAAGTAACAAATCTTTTGCAACGAAAAAACCGCATCTTGCTGCGCGAGTTGGTCGTAACGGACTTCAAGCTACGCTACCAGGGCTCGGTGCTGGGGTATTTGTGGTCAATCCTCAAACCGATATTTTTGTTTATTATTTTGTATATTGTGTTTGATAAATTCCTCGGCCTTGGTAAGCAAGTCGAGCACTATCCTGTCTATCTGTTAGTAGGGATCGTGCTGTGGAACTTTTTTAGTGAGGCGACGGTGCAGGGACTGCAGTCGATCGTCTCGCGCGGCGACCTGATCCGCAAGATCAATTTCCCCAAATATATCATTGTTATCTCTGGTACGATCTCGGCCTTTATCAACCTCGCTATCAATATGGTGGTGATTTTGGGCTTTTGTTTGTTTAATGGTGTGCATTGGTCGTGGGAGGCACTGCTTGTGGTGCCGCTGATCCTCGAGCTCTATGTACTTTCCTTGGCGGTGGCATTTTTCCTTGCGACGATTAATGTGAAATACCGCGATATTGGCTACCTATGGGAGATCTTTATGCAGGCTGCCTTCTATGCCACGCCGGTTATTTATCCTTTGCAGATGGTAATGGAGCGCATGCCAGCTGCTGCGCCATACCTCATGCTCAACCCAGCCGCCCAGATCATCCAAGACGTGCGCCAGGTGCTGGTAACACCCCAGACCATCCAGCTCTACGACCTCGTGGCATACCCTATGGTGCTCATACCATTTGTTTCGATTATCATTATCATCCTGCTGGCGGTGTTTTATTTCCGGCGCAACCAGCAGTATTTTGCGGAGAGTATCTAGATGGCGCAACCAATCGTTGTTATCAATAACCTCACGAAGTCCTTCAAGATCCCGCTGGAGGCAAGCTCGGGCATCAAGCAAAAGCTCATTAATATTCTTAAGGGGCGCAAAGGGTATCGGGTTTTTACGCCACTTAAGGATATCGACTTTACCATCAATGAGGGAGATTTCTTTGGTATTGTTGGGCGCAATGGCTCAGGTAAGAGTACGCTACTCAAGACAATCGCTGGTATCTATACCCCCAATAGCGGGAGCGTCGAGGTGGGTGGCTCGCTGGTGCCGTTTATCGAGCTGGGTGTTGGCTTTAACCCAGAGCTCACTGGCCGCGAGAATGTCTTTCTCAATGGTGCACTGCTCGGCTTTAGCCACGACGAGATGGAGGCAATGTATGATAAAATTGTCGACTTTGCCGAGCTGGGTGACTTTATGGAGGAGCGGCTCAAGAATTATTCCAGTGGGATGCAGGTGCGCCTGGCTTTCTCTATCGCCATTCGTGCCCACGCCGATATCTTGCTGCTAGATGAAGTCTTGGCGGTGGGGGACGAAGCCTTCCAAAAGAAATGCTACGCCTACTTCGATAAGCTCAAGCGCGAAAAACGCACCGTTATCCTCGTCACGCACGATATGTCTGCGGTGGAGCGCTTTTGCAACAAGGCAGTGTTTATCGAGGATGGGAAGGTGAAGATGATCGGCAAGCCATACCGCATCGCCGCCGCCTATAGTCGGAGCAACATTAAGAGCTACAACGAGTCAGAAGGGCTAGACGAGCAAATATCAGATGACTTCGACATTACACTGCGCGGCAGTGATGGCAACGAACAGACAGTGTATGAGTATAACGAAACTATGACGGTGGAGTTAGAGTGGCAGCAAACAGGGGTCAAGCACGTTGGTGTAGCAATCTTCCGCGAGAATGGTGAGTATGTTTATGGCCCCAACACCTACCAAGAAAAAGTGAAGATTGTTGGCAAGAACCGCGCGACCTACACGGTGCAGCTCAACCTCAACGAGGGGAGTTACTTCATCAAGGCTGGCTTGATGGGGGCGGACGACACGAAGACGATCGCCTTTACTGAGGAGGGGCCGCACTTCTCGGTGCAACGTGATTATGATCATGGCCGGTGGGGTGGTGTTACCAAGCTCAAGCATACCTGGAAATAGGGAGAAATGTCGTATATATTACATCGTTTGACGCACCTTATCAAAGCCAATCGCCATCTCCACCGCGCGGTACGTTACCTCTTGACGCCGTATCGGACCTATCTTGATGCTCGTCAGCGCCGCATCTACGATGCATGGCAGCGTCAGCACACTGAGCAGCCACCAGCACTTGCCTCACTTACTGAGCAGCCGCTTATCTCCATCATCGTACCGACGTATAATACGCCAATTCCATTCCTGCGAGAGATGGTGCAGTCGGTGGTGGCGCAGTCGTACCCACATTGGGAACTTATCCTCGTTGATGATGCCTCGACTAATGAGACTACTCGCCAGGCGATTTGCGACCTAGCCGAGGACATACCGCAGCTCAAGCCATTCTTTTTGGACAAGAACCGTCACATTGCTGGTGCAACCAACTATGGCATCGCACAGGCTACGGGCGAATACATTGCGCTGCTTGACCATGATGATACTCTCCACCCTGATGCACTTCTGTGGGTTGCGGCCACGATCGACCGTACTGGCGCGCAGTTTGTCTACACCGATGAGACGAAGATGGATGAACATGGCCGGCCGTATCAGCCGTTCTTTAAGCCCGACTGGAACGCAGATTTTTTGCGCGCAGTGAATTACATTACACACTTTGCCGTCATGTCGCGCCAGTTACTCACAGAGGTCGGCGGTGAAGATGGAGCGTATAATGGCACGCAGGATTGGGAGTTATTCTTGCGCCTAACACGGGCTTTGCAGCCCGAGCAGATTGCCCATGTACCGCAGGTCTTCTATTATTGGCGTGTTCACCAAGCCTCTACAGCGAAAGACCTTGATGCTAAGCCTTACGTCATCGATGCGCAGCGCCGCGCTCTCGAGGCGGACAGCGCTGCTCGTCAGGTGCAGACCCAGGTGGAGCGCGACCCGCAGTATGGTGCTCAGTGGCAGATGAGCTATAGCTTAGGCCAAGCATATAGCACTGACACCGCGTCGTTTGATGAATCGACCACTGTTGGTCGGTTGCTTGAGACAACCACTGCCGAGATGATATGCCTGACGCAGTATAATGCACTGCCTGCTGCCACGCTGCAGCACCTCGCTGCCGATGCCGCTCGCCCAATGATTGGTGCGGTGGCGCCACGGATTGCCGATGAGCAGCAGGTGATTGCAAATTTGTCGTCGATTTTGCAACCATCGGTGGTAGGTCTGCTTCAGCAGCTCAGTCGGCGCTCATTTACCAAACATATCTACTTGACAGCCCGCTATAATCTTGGTACTATCGACGCACCAACAGTGGTGGTGGCGCGTACCAAACTTGCCGCTCTTGCGCCAGATACACCGCTCACCAGTGCACAGATAACTGCTGCACTCTGTGGTAAAGGATACAACACACTATATAACCCGCACGTAACGCCAGAGGAGGACGTATGATCGGTAAAGTACACAAAGCTGCCAAGAAAAGCATGAAGATTATCAAAGACGATGGGGTGATCGGCTTTGGTAAGCGCGCCACGAAGTATGCCTACTATCGTAAATTCCCCGAGCGCAAACAGAAGTATTACAAGGATATCCTCTTTATCAACGGCTGCACCTTGCCGCACCCTGAGCGCTACCGCGTGGCACACCAAATGGAGCAGTTAATGTCGCAGGGGCTAACGGTGGAGAGTGTGTTTTATGATCGGCTCTCGCTGGATGACCTCAAGTATTATCGTGGCTTCGTCTTCTTTCGCTGCCCAGTGACAGAGACGGTGCGGGAGTTTATTAAGCAAGCAAAGTTCTTCAACAAAACCTGCTTCTTTGATATCGACGATCTTGTCATCGATCAAACATACACCGACGGCATCAAATACGTCCAGCAGATGAACCAAGCCGATAAGCAGCTCTACGACGATGGGGTGAACCGCATGCGTGAGACACTTAAGCTTTGTGATCACGTTGTGACGACTACAACGCAACTGCGTGATGAGCTACAAAAGTACACTACCGGTGATGTACTGATTAACCGCAATGCTGCCTCTGATGAGATGATCAAGACGTCTAATATGGCGCTGGAAGACCTTAAGAAAGGTATCATCGAGAAGGATGAGAATAAGCTTATCATTGGGTACTTTAGTGGGAGTATTACGCACAATGAGGACTTTGAGCTGGTGATCCCAGACTTGATTCGGCTGTTCGATGCATATCCACAGCTCCACCTCAAGATTGCTGGTATTCTCGACGTACCGGCCGCGCTTGAACCGTATAAAGAGCGAGTGATGACGTCAGGCTTTGTCGATTGGCGTGAACTACCTAAGGTGATGGTGGACTGCGATATTATTCTTGCACCACTGGTCGATACGATCTTTAACCGTGCGAAGTCTGAGAACAAATGGCTTGAGGCTGGCCTCGTCAAGGTACCGACGGTGGCGAGTCAGGTGGGGGCCTTTGCTGAGCAAGTTAAGGACGGCGAGACGGGCCTCTTGGTTGGCGCGGATAACGATTGGTATGCAGCGCTCGATCGTCTCATTACCGACGAAACACTGCGCACTCAGCTGGGTGAAAATGCACACAAGATTGCCACCAATGATTATTCGACGGTCTACACTGGCTACACGCTTGCATCGTTTATACGGAAGCGCTTAGCGCGCAATATTGGCTTTGTTTTGCCTTCGACGGATATCTCGGGTGGGGTGATCGTTGCCGTCAAGCATGCCGATATTCTGCGCAAGGCAGGCTGGGATGTAACGCTGATCGATTCAGTGAGTAAACATGCCCTTAAGCAAGCTAAAAAGACCTACCAATACCGCTCTGAATTGCCAGGTTTTAATGTTATTACAGCGCATAAGACGAAGATAGAGGCCTTCTTTGACACGCAAGTGGCGACGCTGTGGTCAACGGTAGAGATTATCAAAAAGCACCCCAATGTACGCAATCGGCTTTACTTCGTCCAGAACTTCGAGACTGATTTTTATATCCCTGGTACGGGTGGCCCACGCTTCGCGGCGAACGCATCGTACTGTGACCAGTCGGGCGTGCGCTACGTAACAATGTCGCTCTGGTGCCAGAAGTGGCTCAAAGATATGTTTGGCAAGGATGCGAAGTATGTCTCGAACGGCATCGATATCGAGTATTATCCATACCGCGAGCGCGATTTTGACAGTGGTTGCAAGATAAAAATCCTCGTTGAAGGCGATAGTAAGAGCGAGTATAAGAACACCGACGAAGCCTTCCGCATCATCAACCAACTCGACCCTGCGAAGTATGAAATTTCATACTTATCGTACCGCAAAGAGCCGAAGGACTGGTACCGCGTCGATACATTCTATAATCGCATTGCACCCGAGAAGGTCGGCGAAGTATATGCTAGCTGTGACATTCTCATCAAAACAAGCATCCTCGAGAGCTTCTCCTACCCACCACTTGAGATGATGGCAACTGGTGGTCTTGCGGTAGTGGTGCCTAATGGCGGTAATGTCGAGTATCTCAAGGATGGTGAGAACTGCCTCCTCTACCAGCAGGGTGATATAGCGGCTGGTGTCGCGGCCGTAGAGCGCCTGGTAGCGGACAAAGCGCTGCGTGACAAGCTTATCGCTGGTGGCCGCCAAACTGCCAACGACTATCAATGGAAGAATATTGAGGAGAAAGTGGCAGCGATTTACGAGTAAAGCTTATTGTCTTATTGTAACGTATGATACTCCTCCCACAGATATGGGAGGAGTGTTTTCTATGTTGATCACTCGTTACTCTTCTCGACGAGTTTAATCATCACTGCTTCGACATGTGAGCCGGGCCGGTCGCCAGCTACTTCACTATTCTTTTTCCAGCCCTGCCAACCTACCCAGGAGAGGTGAGTGTTGTAATAAATATCGTAGCGAGCGGCGTCGGTGGGGCTGAGGCTAAGCTTGAGGGCTTCGAGCGCTTTGCTCTGGCCAGTCGTGCCACAAGGCTGTGATGATGAGAGAGTGATTGATGGGAGCCACTGGCCAGCAGTTTTTGCTTCGCACTGGATGGTAATAGGTGAACCATCGCGCAGCGATACGGCTTTGCCAAGGCGGATTGCCTCGAGGTAGCGTGATTTGCCAGTGGTGCCAGCCATGATAGGGTATGACACATCGGGCATCCAGCCGATGTAGCCTACGTGGGCAGCGTAGCTCAGTTGGTAGAGATCGGGCACAGCAGTATTGGTTGGGTTATAAAAGGCACCGCCAGGCAAGCTGAGTGTATGCTTCGGCACAAGGCGCACCTCTAGTGCTTCGAGTTGCCGGTAGGCACCGGTCGAACCAGCTGGTTGGCCATTCTTAGCCCAACCCATCCAACCGACGTATTGCGAGTAACCTCGGTACCAGATGTCGTATGTAGTGGCAAGTTTGCCAGTGAGTAAAAAGCGGACTGCCTCGATGGAGCGGAATTGCCCTGTGGTGCCGGATACGTCGCCCGCTTGTTTCCAATCTTGCCAGCCGACGTAGCTAACGTGTGATGAATATTGGATGCTGCCTGGTAGACCCGTTGTGTTGTGGAGCGATGCTTTGATGGCTTCGATGCGGCGGCTTTGGCCAGTGGTACCACTCATCATCTCATCGCGCACTTCTGGCTGCCAGCCAACCATACCGACATGTGAGCTGAGCGAGAGTCTAAGGGGTGATGAGTCACCATGTGTTGCAATATTTTTATACGCTACTCCAGATGACTCAGGTGCAGGTGTTCCTTTACGCACAAGCTTTATTTCGATCGCTTCGATAGCATTATTAGCTCCACCAGTTACACCAGCTACTTCACCATTCTTAGCCCAACCCATCCAGCCAATGTAGCTCACGTGGGTGCGATAGTAGATGTCGTACGCCTGAGCGAGAGTACCGGTTGGCTGGATCTTGACGGCGGTAATTGGCCGGCCAAGCCCCGTTGTGCCCGATTGCATACTGCCCTGCACAGTGGGCTGCCAACCGCGCTCGTTGCTGTATGAGGTATAACTTACCTCACCATCGATCGTGAGAGCTTGCATTGCCTTGCTTTGGCCAGTAACACCTGTAATGCCACGGTTATGAATCACCCCTGTCCAGCCGACGTAGCTGCTGTGCGAGCGAAAGCTAATCAGTGGCCGGCTATGCTGGGTCGAGCCAAACCAGTCATTCCACACGCGCCAAAAGTTGCGGTTGCCATAGGCGCTGCAATGATCGCCTAAGCCATACATATTAGCCAGGGCTGCTTGATTGGGTTGGTAGGGTGTGTAGGTGTAGAGTGCCGCTGTGGCCTTGTTCTCGATATACACATCGCCAGCGCCGCAGCCTCGCTGCACCACATTCCACAGGATACGATTGGTCGCAAACGGCTTTTTGTACGACCACCACGGTTGCTGCATACTATCAAGATACCAGCGGATGAGCTGTGCTCCTGAGGCAACTTGCATCGAGAAGCCAGCATAGTTGCGATCGCAATTGGCACTGCCACCCGGGCCACTATCGGGGCAGTGCGAACCCATGGCATAGGTGTATTGGTTTTGGAGCGGCCAAGTGTCGGAGGTGAGCGGGCCAGCCGACTCGGTAGCGATCTTCACCAATAGCACCTTGGGGTTGAGGTTATTCTGCTTAGCGGCATCGTAGATGATCTGCGCAGCGCTGACTGCTCCAGCGGGGATCGTTCCACTGAAGTTATTGGCAGGGATGTAATTGCCCGGTGTGTATTTAGGTACTTCATAATAGTCCTTGAGGCAGACATATGGTGGCCCATGCCAACCTCGAGCGGCGGCATACTGTGCTCGACTGATATCGCGCCGGCCGTGTTCGGCAGCAGGCTGCCGGCCATAAGTGTCGCATTGTGGGTTGAGGCTATTGAGAAACGCCTGAATATCTGCCACTGACATATCGTCACTATTGGTAAAGAGCAAATCATCAACGATATTGCCTGCTCGCCAATCGGCTGCCGTTACTGCTTGGGCTGGGCGGGAGAGGACAGTCGCAGCAAATAAACTCACACACAAAACACCAGCAAGGATATATCGCCAATATGTTGAGAAGGGGCGGGCGGTGGAACATGATTGAGCCATCATCTAGCGAATCTCCTTATCAAGTGTCTTCGAGAGTGCCTTGCCACCAAGCGGCGTGACAACGAGAGAGATATGCCACGTACCCTTGGGTAATGATCGGACGGGCACAGAGAAGCCAGCACAGGTGGAATATTCTGGTTGGTAGATGATAGCAGCGTGCTGCTCGGAGCGCTGCTCGCTACTAGTAATCGTCAGCACGCACTGACCAGAGGAAAAGCCTTGTTCTCTCAGCTTGGTAGTCACGACGACCGTCTCGCCTGACTGCTCAGCAGAGAGCTCAATATGCTTCACTGACGTTGGGATTGGCGCGGGCTGAGCCTGGGTGGTGCGCTGCTGAGAAGTGTCTTTGGTAGTATTCGTATCGTGGTTTGTGTTGCTGTCTAGAAATGATTCTTTCGTGGCGGCATCGGTCTTGTGCTGTGTTTGTTTTTGGGCTGGCGTTGGCTCGTCTGACAGGGGCGGCAATGGGGCGGGGCGCGTTGCGATATAGGCACCATAGCCGCCGGCGGCGATGAGTGCAATGCCAATACTAATGATGAGCGTGAGACGTTTTTTGGATAGAGTACGTAATAATTTCATAATGCTTGTGCTATTAGTGTTCCATGTCACTATAGCATAAGCGTAATGAAAGGGGAAGGTGAAAAAAAGAATTTTTAAAGCCCCTTGCATAATTGTGTATTTTCTGTAGTGCGACAGGGTCAATATTTTCAAGAACAAAATCTCTGGTGTGGAAGCAAGATAGTAACAGTTCTTTATACACACTCATGAGACGAAGTGGTTGATGCTAAAGAAAAAATATTGAGATTGAGACAGACGAAGTGCAAATTAAGAAACGGAAGAAACGAAGATATGTCGAGGTAGATGTTTTTATGCTACCGGCGGTACCGGTATTGGCGCGTGGTAAGCCCAATAGGTGCCAAAGGTATAGTACAGCAGAATTGCCCCGCAGCCAAAGAATATAAGAGCGTGAAACACCTTAGCCGAGGCAGTATTAAACCAAATATACTTACGCAGCCATACCCCACAGGGGATGAGCAGTACGAGTAGCGCCGTAAAGTAACGCCCCTGCACTCCATCGGCGTAGTATGCCCCGGCACCAAAACGAATCGGTAGCAGCGCCCAGGCGGTGTACATAGCGTACGAAACCGCCGCAATGAAGACAGCAACAGTGGTGAGGTTGGCCGCGGCTAATCGACCAGCAGCTGGTGCTAGTGCTTGTTCTTCAACCTTATCACGCTTGATGAGTGCAAGAAAGACCAGCAGAAAGAGTGGAATCAAAACAAAGAGCGGCAGGTGATATTTGAAGCTTGAGAAGTCGCCCACACTACCACGTACCACGATGTCGGTGTAGCCAATGTTTGGATTGATGTAGGTATTAAAGAGGATGCGGATAAACCCGAGTGGATTATGATGCAGTGGATTATCGGCTGCACCAGATGAAAGGAGCGCACCATCATAGATCTTTTGCCAGACGAGCAGTGCCGCCAGCGACACAATGCCAGCGCCCGCGATCAGCGCCCATTTATGCAGGTTGAAGGGGAGCTTCTTGAAAAGTGATGGTAGCTTCGGCAGTTTGGTGTTTGGGGTGAAGAGTCGCCCTGGCAAAAACAGCAGTGGGAAGAGCAGTAAACCATTAACCGCCTTGGTCAGTGCCAGCAGCGCCGCTATAGCTAAGAGGCCAGCAACTTGCTTGCGGCGGATCGGCGTTTCTTGGGTGTAGAGATTGAGTGTCATGGCGGTAATGAGGAATATCGCTACGTTCGTCATGACGTCGCTCGAGAGCGAGGCGGCGAGATGAACCATTAGTGGTAACAGCCCCACTACTGCAAAGACCCACTTACCAATCCGCACCCACTTGATAATGAAAAACACACTGAGCGCATAGAACAGTAAGTTTGCAATCCGCCCAAAGAGAATCGTCAGTCCTGTTGACCCATTGAAGAGATTAGCAATAAAAATACCAAGCGTTTGCGGCGCATGCATAATGGGTGCGTAACCCACGGCACTGTTACATTTGCTTGTCTTGAGCTCTGAGCGGTTGATAGGGCGCGAATAATCAGCGCTGATATTGCCATGATACACCGATGATGCCCGGCCATTAACATCCACTGGGTAGGTGCAGCGCTTGGATTCTAAGCGACCATCTGCCAGCGCATACGCCCGCAAATAGTGCATATTCTCATCACTCACCGATAGCTGCGGCACAAAAAACGCCGACAATAAGCCAAACAACAAACACAGCGAAAGAAAGACTCGCTCTGGCCGTGCAATAAATGATTCGAATGATGCCCAATATTTCTTCATAACACGCCTGATTATAGAGCACAAATCACAACAGAGCAAATTATGGTCTAAATCGCAGGAAATAATCAACCAGTGGTATACTAAATAAGATTATGCAATCTAAAAATTATATCTGGAACTCCATCGGCTCCTTTTTGCAAAGTGCCATCTCGCCAGCGCTCCTGCTGCTTATTACGCGGCTGAATGGCATTGCGGACTCGGGAATTTTTTCCTTTGCGTTGTCGCTCTCAGTAGTGTTTTGGGCGATTGGCTTGTGGGGTGGGCGTACTTATCAGGTGTCGGATGTGCGCAAAGAGTTTAGTAGCAGCAGTTACCTTGCCGTCAAACTCGTGACATCGATCGTGATGATGGTGGGTGCGGTGCTGTTTTGCGTGGCAAATCACTATGATGTCGTTAAGTCGAGTATCATCATCGCGCTCGTACTCTTCAAGGCGCTGGAGGCAGTGGCTGATGCACTCTATGGTGTGCTGCAAATCCACCACAGGCTCTACGTTGTTGGCTATTCGCTTACTATTAAGGCAGTGGTTGGTTTTGGAGCATTTTTGCTCGTCGATATGCTTGTGCACAGTGTGCTGTGGGGGGTAATAGCAATCGTGATAGTCAATGCCCTCATGCTTGTGTTGTACGATTGGCAACAAGTACAGCGGTATGAATCCATTCAGCTTCACATCGATCATCTCGTGCCTAAGCTGCGTCATGTTGGTATGATCATGCGGCGCTGTGCACCAGTGTTTCTTACCACATTTTTGACGATGTTTTCGCTTAATATTCCGCGCTATTTTCTCGATACATTCCACACGCACGAGATCGCGTATTTTGGTATTATGGCTATGCCTATCACCTTACTCTCGCTCTTCATTACCTTCATTATTCAGCCCAATATTGTGCAGCTGTCGGAGCTCTATCACCGGCAGAAGCGCCTCGAATTCCACGCGCTGGTGAGCAAAATTATCCTTATCGTCTTGGGTATTAGTGCGCTGACACTGATTGCGACGTGGCTGGTTGGAGCACCGCTTCTTACTCTCATTTTTAATGCGCGTATTACTGATTACCGCACCGAGCTACTCATCATGGTCGTGGGAGCGGTGGCTAATGCGCTGGTATCGATTTATATCAATATCCTCACCGTGCTGCGCGAATTTAAGGGGCAGTTCTATATACTTTTGCTGAGTAATATCGTACTCACAGTCGTGTCATATGGTGTGGTGCAGCATTATGCGATGCTGGGCAGTGTGCTGTGTTTTATGGTAGCGGGCATTATCCAAGCGGTGCTGCTCTCAGTAGTCTACCGCCGACAGCTGCGCTGTATGGCTGCGTAGTATTGTTTGCCGCTGCAGGGTAAAGCTTATTGGCTTTTTGCAAGAGAGTATCAGGCCTTCATCACCTCTACCTAAATTGCAAAATCTTCACGCTCTGTCTTTCTAAACCCCTCCGATAGATTACTAAAGGGTCGATGTCTACGAGACACCGGCCCTCTTGTGTCAGAGCCAGCAATTGATCGTAACGATTGATTTCACAGCTCATCAAGGTAAAGTTTGGAGGAAAATCCAGTACCGAGAGAGGCTGTGAGATTCAGATTCTCCTAGCTTACTACGTAGCAAAATTGATTGCAATGATACCCCAAGGGGGTGGGATTGAGCGAGACTATATGAGCGCTTAACAGTAGTAAAATGGCTCAACAGCGTGTTTTTTACCTCACATTGACCATGCGATTTCAGATATTTCAAAAAGCTTACGCTAACTGTGCTATAATAGCGGAAATAAAGGAGGGTATATGAGCAAGGGAATTGTAATATTGGGTTGTAATGGCCAAGTGGGGCGGGCGCTCCAGGAGATATATCCAAAGGCAACGGCGCTGGGTCACCAGCAGCTCGACATTGCGGATGAAGAGCAGGTGCTTGGGTATGATTGGTCGGGTGTTGATGTCATTATCAACGCGGCGGCGTTCGTCAATGCCGATGGATCTGAAACGATTGAAGGCCGCACCAAAGCGTGGCAGGTTAATGCCGTTGGCCCGCGCAACCTCGTCAAGGTAGCGCTGGAGCATGATATTACACTGGTGCACTACTCATCCGACTATGTCTTTGATGGGACGAACAAAAACCATGGTGAGGATGAATCGCTCTCACCACTGTCGGTCTATGGCGATGTCAAGGCAGCAGGGGATCTATTGGTTAGCCTTGCGCCGCGTCATTATGTGCTGCGTGTCTCCTGGGTGATTGGTGATGGACACAACTTCCCGCGGACGATGAAGCGCCTGGCCGACATGCGCATTAATCCCAAAGTTGTGGATGATCAGTATGGCCGGCCAACCTTTGCATCGGAGATCGCGCGCGCTACCAAGCATTTGCTGGATACTAAGGCCGAGTATGGTTTGTATCATGTGTCTAACTCTGGGCCAATCAAATCATGGGCAGAGCTTGCCGAAGATATCTTCGAATATGCGGGGCACGATCGCGATAGGGTTGTAAAAGTGTCAACACAAGAGTATAGTAAGGATAAGATTCCGTTTGCGCCTCGACCAATGTATAGTGATATGAATTTGTCGAAGCTGCACAACACAGGATTCATCAGTGAGAGCTATCAGCCATTACTGGAAAACTACGTAAAAAATATAGCAGCGGTGGAATAAAGGAGAGAGGCAGGCCATGCCCAGAGTCAAAAAGAAAATCTTAAACGTCTTGTATCAAAGTGACGATAACTATGCAGTTGTCAGTGCAATTTCGATCGCGTCACTGCTTGAGAACAACAAGACGCTCGACGAGATTCATATTTTTTATTGTGGGTATAAGCTAAGCAAGCAAAGCAAAGATCGCCTCAAAAAGTTGGTTGAAAAATACCCCAACGCCTATTTGACATTCATCAATCCTAACGCGTACCACAAGAAACTACAGAAGCTCGGTGTCAAACCGTGGCATGGCGTATATGTGACGTGGCTCAAGATGCTGGCACTGGCTGATCTTGAGATCAAGACCGATCGCGTGCTCTACCTCAACCCACACACGATCATTACCAGCTCCCTTGATGGCTTGCTGGAGCTTGATTTTGAAAAAAATATCATGGCACTGGCCTACGATACCCTCACCAATCAGCACAAAGCAACGATTGGTCTCCAGCCTACCGATGGCTATTACAACTGTGGTATCATGCTCATCAATCACAAAAAATGGCTCAAAGATGATGTGTCGAGCCAAGTCGTCGAGCATCTGTCGAAGAAAAGTGACTATGTCATTGCCGATCAAGACCTCTGTAATGTTATGTTCCGAGGGCAGATCAAGACACTCGATATCGCCTATAATTTCTCTAGTGCGTTTTATGCTTATCGGCCGCAAGATCTGCTGCGCATTAATAATCTTAAGCAGCCGTATTTTTATAGTTACGACGAGATTATGACTAACTATTACAGCCCCAAGATTATTCACTCGCTCTACGGCATTCAGGGTAAACCGTGGGAAGTTGGCAACAAGCACCCGAACCGGCTGCTGTGGCAAAAGTACTTTGCACTCACTCCGTGGAAAAATACCGAGCTCCCACATGCCAAAAAAACACTGGTGTGGTATCTGTATGATGTCTTACCTCGCCCAATCTTTATGCAGCTATACATCATGGCAGTGGAGCGCAAATTTGCCGAGGTCGATAAAGAGAAGACCGAGACTACTGAAGCAAACGTGAGGTAGCGTATATAACGAAACAAACCGGCTCGAGGAAACTGAGCCGATTTTTCGTGTAGCACAAATGAGTAATATTTCTTGATATAGAAGAGTTCAATTTTTTCACACTCTTGTCACATCTTTATCTTATTTAAGACGCACGCTCTTTTTAAAATCCGCAATAACATTTAACCAGAGTGTTTTACAAAGAATAAAAACCAATTTTTGCATCCATCATCTTGTCTATGATGAGGCTAGGGTTGGCTAACAGAAAAGAATAGTCAACGAATTGCCGCTCATGAATATTATTCTCAAGTTTTACTATGCAGTAGTACAAGAGCAAAGAGATACTAATTTACCATAAAATAACCTATTTTTATAGAGGTGAGAGAATATTCAAATTGCATTAACTACGACAACAACTGATGAATGCGTGACGTAATATGGAGTCGCGCCGCCCGAGCAGCTTTGTGCCAACCAACCGATGCGAAGCGCTGAGCATAGCTATTATATACTGCATTTTCTTCTGCAAAGCGCACTCCATCCTTTGACTTTTCTTTGCTTGAGAGCGACTGGGCAAAGCGTCGGTATTGGAATGTCTCAGTCTGATTAAAGGCAAGTACTGCTCCGTCAAGAATAAAATCAAATACCAAGACAAGATCTTCTAGTATAGTATACGTCGCATCAAAGGAATACCGCTTAAGTGTCGCTGTCTTCCAGACGATCGATGGGAAGTAGAGCCAGTCGCCATGACCCAGAGACGTTGCAAGTTTTTCGCCCGAGTAAATACCTGATTTATGAGGTTGCAAAAATCGCTTAACACGGTCAACCAACGGGAGATATAGCTGCCCCTTATCATTAATCACTTGCACTCCTGGCTGATAAAAATCTGCCTCACCAATTGTCTGCAGTGCCACTGCTACGCACTCCGGCAAGAGCCGATCATCACACCCCACAATCATACAGTGTGGTGCCGTTACGTGCTGGACGGCAAAGTTGAAGTTATTGGTAATGCCGAGGTTTTTCTTGTGTCGGATATAGGTGATACGTGGGTCGGCGAGTTTTGTGTAATAATCGCGCGCTTCGGTCGATGGGTAGTGGTCGTCGAGGATGGTCAGGTGCCAGTCATCACTTGTCTGGGCCAAGACAGAGTCAACTGCTTCTTTGAGTAAGGCGAATTCGCCCCAGTAGGGGATGACGATATCGAGTGATCTATTTTTTGTCATGAGCCGAGAGTTTAATTGATAGTTCTTGATGGAGGTCGCGCACGCGGCGTTCGTTTTGGTCGATCCGCTGGCGCTGTGTGTTGACGATATAGAAGAGTAACACGATCGCTGTCGTCTGGACAATATCAAACAAGCTCAACTCCGACGAATCAAACGGTGGGTGGCCAATCGAAATATTATACAGCGGGAAGCAGCTCAGTAGTACTGCCATCACTACCAACCACATCACCACTTGGTGGCGTAAGCGAGTGACGGTGATTTTATTTAGTTTGTATTGGGTGATGATGTTGACCAGTGCCAAAAGAATAATTGGCACATTGAGCAAGACAAGGGCAAAGTATCTCATTCGAAGAGCTCCGTTAAGCGTTGTTTGAATAAGCGTTTGACGATATTGATGGCATTCCAGTTGTTTTGACCTTTAGCACGGGAGTAGTCGGTGTAGATTGCCTTGATGGGGTATTCGCCAATTTTCATACCTGCTTGCTTAGCACGCCAGATCATCTCCGAGCAAAATTCATAACCGGTCGACTTCCAGTCTAAATTATCAATGGCCCGGCGCGAATAGATACGCAGGCCAGACTGTGAATCTGTCACATTAATACCAAACAAGAGCTTGGTAATCAAACTCAAGCCTTTGTTACCGAGCACCTTCGTCTTAGACATACCGGTGCTATCAATGAGACGACTGCCAATGAGTAAATCTGCCTGGCGCTCATCGATCTGCGTGATGCCCGCCAACACATCTTCCGGTGCGTGCTGGCCATCGGCGTCCATCGTCGCAGCGATGTCATAGCCATGCTGCCGAGCATACGATAGACCAGTTAAGGTTGCGCCGCCCGCACCAGAGTTAAGGATATGATCGATCGTAATGGCGCCGCCTTTTTTGGCTTGAGTGAGCGTGTCGTCCTTCGATCCATCATTGACTAGCACGACATCAATTGTATAGCCAGCCGCCTTGGCTTTGGCAAAGATTCGCTTGGATTGTTTGATCACGTCCTTGATGACCGTCGCTTCGTTATAGGCTGGGACGATCACACACACCGTCTTAGTATTCGTTTTCATATTGGTATTATTATACTACGCCGAGAGGTAATTTCCGTAGCCTGATTTTTTTAACGGTGCAGCAAGCTCAGCAAGCTGCTCGTCGGTGATCCAGCCGTTGGTATGTGCAGTCTTTTCGGGACTGCCAACGACTTGGCCAGTGCGATTCTGTACAACGCGCACAAAGTCCTCAGCATCGGTCAGGCTGCTAATCGTCCCAGTATCAAGCCATACATCGCCGTTGTCTAGTGTCTGGACCTTTAGTTTGCCGCGACGCAGATACTCAGCATTCACAGAGGTAATTTCTAACTCACCACGGTCGCTTGGCTGGACATTCTTCGCAATTTCTACCACATCATTGTCGTAGAAATAGAGTCCTACCACTGCGAAGTTCGACTTAGGTTGGGCGGGCTTTTCTTCAATCGATACCGCATGATTGTTATCATCAAAAGCTACAACGCCATACCGCTCTGGGTCAGATACTTTGTAAGCAAAAACCACACCGCCATCTGGGTCGGTACAGGCGCGCAGCGAGTCATCAAGCGCTGCGCCGTAGAAGATGTTGTCACCCAAGACGAGTGCCACCTTGTCGTTACCAATAAATTCCTCACCAATGATAAATGCCTGTGCCAAGCCATCGGGGCTGGGCTGAATGGCATATTGCAGATTGATACCCCACTGCGCACCATCACCAAGCAAGCGCTGGAAGCCTGCTTGGTCAGCTGGGGTCGTGATGATGAGAATGTCGCGAATCCCTGCTTGCATCAGCGTAGTGAGGGGGTAATAGATCATCGGCTTATCATAGATGGGCATCAGCTGTTTGCTAATTGCTTTAGTAATTGGCCACAGGCGCGAGCCCGAACCACCTGCCAAAATAATACCTTTCATACGTAAAACTCCTTTGTTCTAACTATATACTTATCATACCAGATAAAGTAATAGTACCATAATACCGAAGATAATGGGAATATATAACAGTGTACGAAAGGGTCAGTCACTCTAGGCAATGCACGAAGTTAAACAAAATTATTCACGTCGTGAGATGATACCCTAAAGCTATGACAAATAGCCGGGGACTACTTTAATGAGTATGTAGAGCAACATATTCGCGTAGTGCCTCGCGCCAGTCTTGGCTGACAAAGCCAGTCGCATGAAGTTTATCAAGGCTGAGGTCACTATTGAGCGGTCGTGGTGCGATGCCAGGCTTATTGGCGAAATACTCGGCGGTGGTTGTATCTGTTACTAGTAAGTCATCACGCCCTGCCAAGGCAAAGATCTGCCGCGTGATGTCTGCCCAGCTTACTAGTGGACCACTATTTGTTACATTGTAGGTACCGTATGGTGCCTTGTTCTCTACTAAGTAGTCAATCGCCCGTGCAATTTCTGGCGTGAAGCTCAGGCGGCCGATTTGGTCTGCTACCACTGTTGGTGCGATATTTTTTGCGGCTAGTCCGAGCATCGTTGTCACGAAATTTTTACCATCGCCGATCACCCAGCTGGTGCGGATAATATAGTGCCGCGGCGTGGTGCTCGCAGCAATGTCGCCTGCTGCTTTGGATGCACCATAGACACTTAAAGGGCTAAATAGCTCATCTTCGGTATGTGGTGCTGTCTCACCATTAAAAACATAATCGCTCGACACATGAACCAAGGTAATATCTCGCTCGGAGCAGATACGAGCAAGTTGCCCCACCGCTTGGGCATTGATGCGCCAGGCTGCCGTGCGGCCTTCGGCTGTTTCTGCGCCGTCAACATTGGTATAAGCAGCAGTGTTGATGATTGTCTTAATGCCAGACCAGTCGAAGGTTGCAATAGCTGCTGCGTTGTAGAGGTCGAGCTCATTATGCCCAACCGCTCGAGCACTAGGGTATTGCTGCTGCATTGCTTTGGCCAATTGCCCGTTGGCACCAATGATGAGGGTAGAGGTGTAATCTGTCATGCACGCTTCCTTTCTTTTTATAATTCCATTGACTGTACGTCGCGCAGGAGTGGGTGCGCAGCATCTTTGTGTGAGATGATCGCCTTATCTTTGCCGAGTGGCCACGCAATATCGAGTGCTGGGTCAAAGAGGTTAACAAAGGTATACTGCGCATCTGGTGACCAATGGGCGTCAACCAGGTAGGTATATGCCACATTATCGTCCAGTGTCTGGTAACCATTTGCCACGCCCTTGGGTACGAACACCGCTGTGCCAGGATTAATTTCTACAGAGAATGTGTGGCCAAAGGTTGGGCCTTGGCGCACATCACACCATGCACCGAACACGCGGCCATTCGCAGTACTAATGAACTTATTCCAGGGCTCGGCGTGTAGCCCACGTGTTGCACCAGCTTTGTCATTAAAGCTGATATTGTTTTGTACAATGGTAAAGGCGGGTAGCCCCAGCGCTTCCATCTTCTCCTTCTGGTAATTTTCTTTAAACCACCCACGGTTGTCACCATGGACAGGCAGTTTAATGACGAATAGCCCTGGAATCGGCGATTCAGTCACGGTAAGGTCGTTGTAGCTTGATGGGTCGAAATTCATGCGTTCTCCTTTCGCCATATATGATAATAATGGAGGCCAGCTAGTGTCTGGCAGTCGTTAATATCGCCTTGGGTAATAAGCTGGTCAATCTCCTCGTGAGTGAAGAACCGCATATCGCTAAATACTTCATCTGATTGTTCTTTGTTGCCGTCAAAAGACAGGTCTCGTGCCAAGCACACCGCCATTTTCTCTGTCATTAGGCCGTTGCATACATATGCTTCACCGAGCTTCTCCCACGATTGGGCAACAATACCAGTCTCTTCTTCTAGTTCACGCTTGGAGGCGGTGAGCAGATCCTCGCCGTCACCACCGCCACCAGGCAATTCCCAGCCAAAACTCTGTGACGGATAGCGGAAGCCGCGTACCAGGTAGATTTGCTCATGCTCGTCGACAGCGACGACCATACACGAGTTTCGCGACTCCATATAGCCGTATACCCCCAGGTTACCTGCATGGTCGCGTGTCTGGTCTTCGTGGATGGTGATCCAGGGGTTTTGGTAGACAATTTTGCTACTCACGCGAGTTTTGCTGGGGGCGTCAGGCATTGGCTTATTGTCCTTGCTTAGCGTAGGTTGCTTCTACAGCGGCTTTTTGGGCTTGCCACCAGTCGCGGTTGGTGGTGTACCACTCAATGGTTTGGCGTAGGCCGTTAGCCATGCCATCTTGGTCGGTATATTGTGGTTGCCAGCCAAGCTCGCGGCGCAGCTTGCTCGAGTCCATCGCATAGCGCATGTCGTGGCCGGGGCGATCATTGACATGCTCGTACCAGTCCTTACCTTTACCCATTAAGTCGCAGATCATCTCAATCACCGCTTTGTTATTGACGTGGTCGTTATCTGCACCAATGATGTAGGTGTCGCCCAGCGTGCCTTTCTCGAGAATCAAATGCACCGCTGAGTTGTGGTCATCGACATGGATCCAATCGCGTACCTGCTCGCCCGTACCATAGAGCTTTGGTTTGATGTCACTTAGGATGTTAGTGATTTGCCGCGGGATAAATTTCTCGATGTGCTGGCGGGGGCCGTAGTTGTTGGAGCAGTTGCTAATCGTCGCCTTTACACCAAAGCTGCGAATCCAGGCGCGCACCAGCATGTCGCTCGACGCCTTCGTGCTCGAGTAGGGGCTAGATGGGTTGTATGGTGTTTCCTCAGTAAAGCGGTTTGGATCGTCAAGCGCTAGATCGCCAAACACTTCATCGGTGCTAATGTGATGGAGGCGCTTGTTGTGGTTACGCACTGCTTGCAAAATAGTGTACGTACCATACACGTTGGTATCGAGGAAAGGCTTTGGGTCGCGCAGTGAGTTATCGTTATGACTCTCCGCCGCAAAGTGGACAACGATATCTGTCTCGGCAATCAAGCGATCCATCAGTTCGGCATCGCAAATATCGCCCTGCACGAAGGTAATCTGATCGCGCACTCCATCAAGGTTGTGCGGGTTTGCAGCATATGTCATCTTATCGACGACAGTGATTTCATATTCCGGCTTGTGATGAACGGTATAATGCACGAAGTTCGAGCCAATGAACCCCGCACCACCGGTGATAAGCAGTTTTGTCATAACTGTATTATAGCGTGAAATAGGGGATGGTGTCGAGATATACAAGAGTAATGGTATAATATAGCAACAGAAGCTTTCTAACGATAAACAACAAGGAGATAGTAATAAATGCGAGTAGTAATTGTCAGTGGTTATTTTAACCCGCTCCATGGTGGGCATATCGATATGATCGAAGCAGCTGCCGCAATGGGCGATAAACTTATTGTTATTGTCAACAACGACAAGCAACAATTGCTAAAAAAAGGCAAAATTATCCTCAACGAAAGCAATCGCCTGCGTCTCATGCGTGCCCTCAAAGGTGTTGACCAAGTGATCCTATCGATCGACGAAGATCCCACACAAATCAAATCGCTCGAGATGGTTGCTGGCCAATATCCCGGCGACCAACTTATTTTTGCCAACGGCGGTGATCGTGACACGGAAAAGGCTATTCCCGAAGCAGAAGTGTGTAAAAAGTACAATATAGAAATGCGCTTCGACGCCGGTGAGGGCAAACCAGATTCCTCAACCCGTATCAACCAAGCGACTGGCCAAGAATAGTAGGCGTCTAAACCGGACCTTGCTATTTTTGCAGTAACAAAGCAGCCCAATATCCATGGGCTGTTTATTATTTCTATAGATTAACTGCAGGCAACAATAGTTTGTATACATTTATTACTCAGAGATGCAAACGTATATAGCAAGAAGCCTACGCTTTGAATAATAAAATTATTGTATGAACAAATAATATACTCAGTTTGAATATAATAAATATTTTGTTCATTGCATAATACCCTCATGGGGTATTATCTAAATTTTAATTCTTATAACCATTTGGATTGTGAGACTGCCATCGCCAGGAGTCTTCACAGGCTTGTTCGATGGATAATTCTGCTTGCCAACTAAGCTCTTGCTGTGCCTTGCTGCAGTCGGCATAGCAAGCTGCAATATCACCAGCTCGGCGTGGTTTTATCTCGTATGGAATGGTATGTTTGCACGCTTTGCCAAAGGCTCTAATGATTTCCAGGACAGAAGTGCCATGGCCAGTACCAAGGTTATAGGTATGCTCGCCAGGCTGCATGTGCGATAGAGCGGCCACATGCCCTTTAGCGAGGTCGACAACGTGAATGTAGTCGCGTACACCAGTACCGTCGGGCGTGTCGTAGTCATCACCAAATACACCAACGCTTTGCAATTTTCCAACGGCAACTTGTGCAACATAGGGCAGGAGATTATTAGGGATGCCATTTGGATCTTCGCCAATCATACCTGATATATGCGCACCAATCGGATTAAAGTAGCGCAAGATAGTCGCTTGGAAGTCGGGGTATGCCGTGCAATAGTCACGAATGATCTGCTCGATCATATATTTCGTCCAGCCGTATGGATTAGTAATGCCGGTGCCAGTGCGTGATGATTCAGTGAGTGGCAATGACTCTGGTGTGCCATAGACCGTCGCAGAGCTTGAGAAAACAAGTCGATGCACTCCATGTTGTCGCATTGCAGCTAAGAGGGTGAGGGTTGAGCTAAGATTGCAGTCATAGTATTCGAGCGGCTTCTCAACCGACTCACCAACTGCCTTGAGTCCAGCAAAGTGAATCACAGCACTGATATCATGCTTGGTAAAAATCGCATCGAGTGCCGATCGGTCGCGCACATCCGCCTCGATAAAGGGGATGGTTGTACCAGTAATCGTTTCGACGCGTCGCAGGCTCTCATGGCTGGCATTGGCGAGGTTGTCAATAACGACGACGCTAAATCCTGCTGCAATAAGCTCGATAATGGTGTGGCTGCCAATATACCCAGCGCCACCAGTGACTAAAATCGTTTCTCTACTCATACCATTTAGTATACCCCTTCGTCGAAAAAATGTCGAACATATCGTGTTATCTTCGTCTATAAGTATGCGTATATCGGCTTAATTATAGCTGAAGGTGGGTGCTGCATTCGGTCTTGCTATTTTGCCATTTTTATCTATTTTTATAGGTAAAGTACTATTGATGTAAAAACACCAACATAATCTAACAGAGAAAAATCATTGTAATTTTTACATTCTTGCAAAATTGTTCAAAAATGAGAGTACACTAGAAGGCAAAGACCAAAGCGCCATAATACAAGAGGAAAGGAAAGTATCTATGTGTGGAATAGTTGGATATATCGGAACGCGGCCAGCGCAGGGTGTGCTGCTGACGGAGCTCAAGCGTCTTGAATATCGCGGATATGATAGTGCTGGTATCGTCACGCTTGATAAAGATACTGCGCCAACACTCCTCCGAACAAAGGGTAAGGTGGCTGCGCTGAATGAGCTAACAGCTCGCCACAAGACGACTGATACAGTTGGCATTGGGCATACTCGCTGGGCAACCCATGGTGCACCGAGCAAGCGCAACGCTCATCCACATCAGGTGGGGCAGATCTATGTTGTACATAATGGCATTATCGAGAACTATCAGGCGCTCAAGACGATGCTTGCAGCGCACGAGTATGAATTTAAGAGTGATACTGATACTGAGGTGTTGACGGCGCTCATCGACTACCTACACAAGCAAGCACCAGACCTCTTGGCAGCAGTGCGAGGTGCGCTCAAAATGGTGGTGGGTACGTACGGCTTGGCGGTCGTCCAAGCAGATAACCCTGACGAAATCATTGTGGCACGCAAGGGTAGTCCACTCATTGTTGGGCTGGGCGACGGCGAAACGTACATTGCCAGTGATGCATCGGCCTTGGTGGGATATACCAACCAAGTGGTCTATCTCCATGATGGTGAAGTAGGGCGCTGCACCCGCACTGGTCTCGAGCTTCAAACAACTGATTCGCAAGTGGTCGATGTGCAAGTAGAGACGCTAGAGATGGATTTGCAAGCTATTCAAAAACAGGGGTATGACCACTTTCTCCTCAAAGAAATATTTGAGCAGCCGACCAGCCTTGCGGCAACGCTGGCTGGGCGAGTGATTGCCGCGCAGCGCTATGCCCGGCTAGGCGGTATAGGCTTAAGTGATGCTGAATTGCGGCAGATCAAGCATGTGATGATTGTCGGCTGTGGCACGGCGTATTTTGCGGGAATGCAGGCTAGTTATTTTATTGAGCAACTAACTGATGATGTGACAGTGAGTGTGGAGATTGCTAGTGAGCTACACTACCGAGCATATAACATCCCCGAGCATACCGTTGCGCTCATTGTGAGTCAGAGTGGTGAGACGGCCGATACATTGGCCTGTCTGACGGAGCTCAAGCGGCGTGGTGTGACGTGCCTTGGTGTCGTTAATGCAGTTGGGAGCACGATTGCACGCGAAGTTGACGGTGGAGTATATGTACACGTGGGGGCAGAGATCAGTGTGGCCAGCACCAAGGCCTTTACCTCGCAAGTGGCGGCAATGACAATTTTTGGCCTTATACTCGCAGCGGCCAAGGGAACGAACCCACAGCTGATAGGTGAGTTTATCAACGAGCTTGAGATGCTACCAGCCGAGATTGAAAAGACGCTGGCTAAGCAAGCTGATAGTGTCAAAAATATCGCACATAATTATGCTCACTATAATCATGCGCTCTATATTGGTCGCGATACACTCTACCCAGCTGCACTTGAGGGCGCACTTAAGCTTAAGGAAGTAAGCTACATTCATGCTGAAGCCTATGCAGCAGGTGAGCTCAAGCATGGGCCAATTGCCCTGATCGACGATCATTTCTTCGAAGTGTGTTATTTGCAGGACAACTGGCTGTACGAAAAATCGCAGAGTAATCTGATCGAGATGAATGCACGTGGTGCTCATGCAATTGTTATTACCGATACGGATAAACGTGTACCTGCCGAGACGGTGGTGCGCGTCGCGACTAAGCTGAAGCATCTCACACCAGTTTTGTTCAATGTGATATCACAGCTTTTTGCTTACTATATGGCAGTGGAGCGGGGGCACGATGTCGACCAGCCGCGCAATCTTGCCAAAAGTGTGACAGTAGAGTAAGGTATAGGTAAAATCTCTCCTTTGCGCTACACTGATACTATGAGTAAACAACCCAAAATTGCCATTGTCTGCGACTTCTTGACAACAATGGGTGGTGCCGAGAATGTCGTGTTGGCCATGCACGAAGCTTTTCCGGATGCGCCGATCTATACCGCAATGTACAATGAAGACAAAATGCCAGCTTTTGCTGAGCTTGATGTTCGGCCGTCGTTTTTGCAAAAAATCCCACGCAAGGTGCGCACGTATTATAAGCTGTTTCCAACGCTAGCTGTCAAAGCGATGCGGCGACTTGATTTGCGTGAGTTTGATATTATCCTCACCAGTTCATATATGCATGGTCACCAAGTGAGAAAGACGCGGCCCGATCAGGTTATTATCAACTATTGTCACACACCACCACGATACTACTGGAGCCACTACAACGAGTATCGGCGCGACCCAGGCTATGGTAATCTTAATCCACTCATCCGCACACTTATGCCGCTCATGGTACCACACCAGCGCAAGCTAGACCTCCAAGCCGTTCGGCAAGTTGATGTTTTCTTGGCAAACTCTACCGAGACGCAACAGCGTATTAAAAAATATTACAATCGAAATAGTATAGTTATTCATCCACCAGTAGATATAAACCGGTTTGCACCTGCTGCCAAGCGGGGTGGTCATTATGTGACGATTGGCCGGCAGTTGCCATACAAGCGGTACGACTTGGCAGTCACAGCAGCGACGAAGCTTGGCAAGAAGCTGATTGTCTTTGGTAATGGTCCCGCACACAGTAGGCTTGTTGACCTGGCTGGCCCAACAGTTGAGTTCCGCACCGATCGCTTCGGCGATGCGAGCGATGCCGAATATGAGAAAGCTATTACGACAGCGCGTGGTTTTATCTATCCAGCAGAGGAGGACTTTGGGATTGTCAGTGTCGAAGCGCTAGCGGCTGGCGCACCCGTGATTGGCCTGGCGCGTGGCGGGACAACAGATATCGTGACGTCACTCGAAGTGGGTGTGCTATTTGACCGGCAGACAAGTATCAGCGTTGCTAAAGCAATTGAGCAGGCTGAGAAACGAACCTTTGATCCGACGGTCTTGCGCCGCACCGCACAGCGTTTTGACAAGACGCTATTTCTAACTAAGCTACGCAAGGTAGTGCGCGATCAGATGATAAAATAACTAAGGGACTGAGGGCTACACGCTTTTTTGTAAGCAGTGCCCAAGTCTGACCGCTTATTGTTGCGATTTTCTGCCCCACACTTCTACTACTTTCTTAGAGACGTTATAAAACATCGACACCTTCCGCCATTAATCTTTTATATTAAATATGACGGTTTGCTATGAAAACTAATAAACCAAGTATTCCAGCAAATGGAGTGTCGCAGAGACTCCTATAAAAATAAACATAGCTTGTAGCCCAAACAGGAAGCTTATTAATGCTAAACTATTTATCCAATTTTCGCAACGACAGTCGTCTATTTCGCACCCGTCTTGCGTAGCACCACGCCGATCGTCTTGAATAGAATCTTGATATCTAGCCAGAAGCTCCAGTTTTGGGCATAAAATAGCTCAAGCTCGATCCGCTCATCGAAGCTCAGGTTTGAGCGCCCAGATACCTGCCATAAGCCCGTCACCCCTGACTTCACGCTGTGCAAGAGTGCCGTGCGGGCTGAACTAAACTTCACTTCTTGGGGTAGAATTGGCCGCGGCCCAACCAAGCTCAAATCACCACGAAAGACGTTGAAAATCTGGGGTAATTCGTCAAGTGATGTTGCCCGCAAAAAATTGCCAAAGCGAGTGATGCGTGGGTCGTGTTCGACTTTGCGGTTTTTTTCATACTCTTCGGCCAGGTCGTTGCGACCCATTGCACGGAACTCATCGGCCGCATCTTGCTTGCCATACCGTGCGCCCATACTACGGAACTTGATGAGCTGGATCGGCTCAGAGTAGCGGCTGAGGCGCTTTGAGATGTAAAATGCTGGCCCAGGGTTAAAGATCTTTTGCATAATGATAAGGAGTACAAAAAGCGGGGCAAGGGCAATGAGCAGCATGCCAGAAATAATCGTGTCGAAAATCCGCTTTGCGATTTCTCCCCAGCCAATGAGTGGTGTTTGACTGACGGTGATCATTGGGTAGCCAAGAAAAACATCGATAGTGTTTTTGCCAGTATAAAATTCTGGCTCGCCAGGGATGAAGTTATATTGGATATGGTTGACCTGTGCGGCACCAAGCACTTTTTGATTCTTTTCTTCGTTTTCGTAGAGGTTGGTTTGGATAATGGTGTCGATCTTGAGCTCCTTGATCTGCGCAAGGGCAGGGTCGAGTGATGCAAAATGAACAACATCGAGCCCAGGTGGCACAAAGCGCTTGGGGCCAGCCATTGCCACAACACGAAAACCTGACTTGTAGGTGGTCGAGATTGACTCAGCGATGTCCCGCGTTGCCAGCGATGTCCCGATTACCATCACACGGTTCACACCATGGTTGTACTGGAAGAGCCAACTTCGTGTCAGGCGAAACAACTCGCGCACCGTGCCAATTGCCAAAAACGAACCAAGAAAGACATACATTGCTACCAAGCGGGCTGGAAAGATATACATTCGTGTGCCGTACTCCCAGCCAATTACGAGCAGAATACCCATGAATGTCCCAAGCAGCAGTCGCCCCCATTCGACGAGTCGCCGGCTATAGACGCTCGCACTATAGAGCCCAAGCGAGGCATAGAGAATAATCCACACTGGCGCAATGACGACAAAGCCAAGCAAGTAGTCGCTGGCATAGACAGTATGGAGCAAATCACGGTGATCGATTTGCGTGCGGACATAGTATGCGATGAAAAACACCGCCATCAGCACGACAAAATCGAGGCCGATGAGAATGAGACTATAAAATTTCGTATTTTTTGACGGCATAACAACTGTTACTATAACACTTTTTACCGAAAGTTTGCTACACTAGAAAGAGATGAAGCGGTTATTGCGAGAAAAGATACCGGCTTGGTTTTTGTGCACGATATTTTTCGGACTGGCTATCCATGCGCCGCTGACCGTATGGGTGGGTACTCATTGGCCAGATTATGCACTCTTTGTCAAGGCATGGAAGGAAGTTCTACTCCTCGTCGTCTTACTTCTTGTTATTGTTGATGTGACGCTGCGCCGGCAGTGGCAGCGTTGGCTGAGTGATCGCATTATTCAGCTGGCGCTCGCCTTTGTGCTGTGGCACGGTGTGGTGGCGCTGCTTGTGCCGACGTCTGGGTTGGCATTGCTATCGGGCTTGTTGATTGACCTACGTTTTGTGGCGTTTGGTGCGGCAGTCTATGTGTTTGTGAGTAATTATCCACAGTATCGGCGCTGGCTGCTGCGTATGCTCGGTGTGGGTGCGGTCATTGTGATTGGTTTTGCGGCAGCGCAGCTTGTCTTGCCGCGTGATGTGCTTGTGCCGCTTGGCTACGGGCCGACGACGATCGAGCCTTACCAAACAGTCGACTCCAACAGTGCCTATGTCCGCATTAATAGCACACTGCGTGGGCCAAACCCACTTGGGGCGTATGCAAGTACCGTCCTGACGCTTATCGTGGCGTATGGCGCATCGCAATGGCGGCGTATCTCACATATGCGGCGCTGGGCACTTGGTGGTATGGCGCTGCTAGCGGCGCTTGCAGTGTGGCAGAGCTATTCGCGAAGTGCGCTGCTCGCGGTGGCGGTTGGCGTTGGCATTGTTGCGATTGTCAGGGCATGGCGGTCACAGGCATCTCGGCGTGTTGTGCTGTGGGGTGCTGGTGCAGTACTTGGCTGTGGGGTGATTGTTGGTAGTATTGGCTACGCTATGGATCCACACTTTATTGATAATGTTATCTTGCATAACGACCCAACGCATGGCCCGACCCAAACATCCGACAGCGACCGAATCACTTCATTGCAAGCTGGCCTAGGGCGCGCTCTGCAGCAACCGCTTGGCACTGGCGTAGGGAGTACTGGTTCGGCATCACTTCTTGGCAATGGGCAGAGCTTAATCATTGAAAACCACTATTTGTTCGTTGCTCACGAAATTGGCTGGATTGGATTACTATTATTAGTTGCATTAACCACTGGTGTACTGGTAAAATTATGGCATCGCCGGTCACATTGGCTGGCTTTCGGTAGTTTTGCTGGCGGAATCGGCTTAACTGTGATAGGATTGTTCTTACCAGTTTTTGTTGACGACACTGTGTCGATGCTCTGGTGGGGGCTGGCAGCACTAGCGATAACGGAGGATGGATTATGACAAGCCCAACGCGAAAACAACGTGAATTATTGACATTTATAGACACATTTATCAAGAGTAATGGTTACGGCCCAAGCTACCGCGAAATTATGCGTGCCTTCGACTATAAGTCGGTGAGCACGGTGGCGGCGCATGTCAACGGCCTGATTGTTCGTGGATTTTTGGTCAAGAAGGATAACTCAGCACGTAGCCTGCAAGTGGTACCGCCCACTCAGAATGCTGCGGATGTTGTGGTGGCACCAGTCGAGCAGGTAATTCGTGCCAAGATAAGCGCGCTTGAGCAGCAGAACAATGCCGCTGACGATATTGCGGTTTTGCAGCGCGCACTAGAAATTTTGCAAAGCGACCAATCATCATAGATGATATAATATCTACATGATGTACACTCCTCCGCGCACGCAGCGTCCGTACCCCCGACGTCGCAAGGCAACTATTGCTGAAAAACTTCGTTTTGCCGATTGGCGTATGCCAGTGCTGCGTATTCGCTGGACACGGCGCAAAACCTATATCACCATCGGTATTATTCTTGGGCTGAATGTGCTGTTCCAGCTGGTGTATCCGAGTGACCGATTGCTACCAAATGCGCGAATCGATGGTGTATCGCTTGGCTGGCAAACACTGCCAGAAGCCACAGACACGCTTAACCAAGCGTATCAAGAACACTCCGTGAAGCTAGTGGGTGATGGCACAACCATCGCTTCGCCAACGATCGAGCAACTTGCCATTACAGTAGACAACACCGACCGGCTTGCGCACGCGCAGTATCCCTTGCTGTGGCGGATTATGCCGTTGTCGTCGTTCTGGTGGCAGCCAGATGTGCCAAGCTCGCCAAAATTAACAACTACGACGCGTACCGAGCAATATATTACGCAAACGATCATGCCAGTCTGTAAGCGTGCACCAGTCGATGCCAGTCTCAAGGTGGAGCATGGCAAACTAGTGGTGAATCAGGCACGGCGCGGTGGTGAGTGCCAGCGCGATGCAGTGTCACATAGCATTGGTGCGATTAGCCCACGTCTCATGCAGGGCACGACCGTTGAGATCCCAATGCGTGGCATTGCCCCAGCCATTACAACCGATGCAGCGAAGGCGCTTGAGCAAAAAATCACGAAGGTCATTGGCAAAGGTGTTGCGCTGAAGGTAAATGACGAGACGGTAACATTGCCAGCGAATGAAGTTATTCAATGGGTTGTTACTCAGCCAAAGGACAAGACATTAGTAGCAAGCATTAGTGCATCACAGGCCTCCGGCTATCTTACCAAGCATGTCACGCCAAAGGTGAATATTGATCCAGGCACCACGAAAGTTGCCACATACGATCTCACTGAAACGTCGCGTACAGATGGTAAACCAGGACGCACGCTCGATATTGACGCAACTGCGCAGCAGCTCTCGGAGTTTATTAATCAAACACGCCCACAGCCAGCTGCAGTAACGAAGACAGTGCCAGCCAAGGTAGAATATGACCGCAATTATAGCTCGACCGAAGACGGGCTCAACGCTCTTCTCAAACACTATGCTGAGGACCACCCCGGGACGTATGGTGTCTCATTCTTAGAGATTGATGGCAAGAAGCGCAATGCAAGCTACAATGGCAATAAGCAATTTGTCACTGCCAGTACATACAAACTATTTGTTGGCTATAGCGTGCTTCGGCGCGAGCAGTTGGCAGGCTGGCGCTGGGAGGACAACCAAGTTTGCTTCAACAAAATGATTAGCCAAAGCGATAACCCATGTGCAGAAAATTACCTCAAGGTCATTGGCTATGATGTTGTGACAAAGGATGCAAATGACATTGGTTTCAAAGATACGACCTTCGCCAAGTCTGGCGGGCCATACACCACAGCAAATGACCTTGCACGCTTTATGGTGATGCTTGATGCGGGGCAGAACTTTAGCAGTGCCAACCGCGATCGGTTCCTCTCTGCGCTTAAAGCCAATGTATATCGCAAGGGTATCCCTGCTGGCACGAATGGCACGGTGGCAAATAAGGTTGGATTCTTGAATGGTCTCCTGCACGACGCAGCGATTGTCTATGACTCAAACGGCAAATATGTACTTGCCATCATGACAGATGGCAGTAGTTGGAACAATATCGCTGAGCTAACTAAGCGGATTGAGCAATTCCGCAGTCAGCCATAGCACAAAATACCTATTTTGCGGCGTGACTCTTGACGAACCACCCCTTCAACCGGTATACTTACAGAGTAATCCGGAGTAGCTCAGTGGTAGAGCGGGTCGCTGTTAACGATTAGGTCGCTGGTTCGAGCCCAGTCTCCGGAGCCACGATGCATGATAAAGACCGATGAAAATCGGTCTTATTTTATTAGAGCGTATATCGCCCTTGAGCCGCAAAATTCAAATACTGAGAGACGAAAGAAATTCTAGCAGCGGACGAGAGAGCTTGCACCTATAATGCAAGCTCAACGACAACTGGGTAGTGATCCGACGCCTGGTCTGATAGTGGTGTTTTGACAACATTGTATGAGGTTAATGCAGGCTGCAGATCCTTCGAGACAAAGATATAGTCAAGCCGGCTGGTTGGGTGATCGGGGTGTGGCGGCAGTGGTGTTGGAGCTGTCGAGGTTGCGTGTTGTTGCAAAGCAGCTGCTGTATCGACAAGACCCGCCTGTGCCATAAAACGAGTGACATCATGAACAATTGTGCCATCACGAGTAAATTTGCGCGTCAAGTTTGCATCGAAAGAATCTACTATATCAGGCGGATATGTATCATAAAACGAGAGTGAATTGCAATCACCCATAACAACAGTATGAGTGCTATTCTCACCAATATGGTTGATAAGCCGGTGCACCTCTTGCAGCCGGTCAGCTTCGCATCGTGGTGAGAGATGAAGGCTACCAATGGAGAAAACATGATTATCGACTTGAACGCGGCTTACTAAGAGTGATCGACTACACGGGTAGAGCAATGTTGCATCCAGGATAGGATATTTTGATAGCAACGCTGTATGGTACCACGACCCATCGCCGCAGAGCGCAAGGTGAGTATAGGGCATAGCGGTTTGTTCTGAGACGTATGCAAGGCGTTTTCTTGTGTCGTTCTCGAAGCCATTTGCTTCGTTAAGCGTCAGGATATCTGGCTTTACTTCGTTGATAACTGCAATAACGTCATCGATCGTTGTCTCGGCACCATTGTAGATGTTGTATGTCATGAATGTTAATTTCATATGAAGAGAACTCCTTCCATTACTGATTAATTTAATCAATGATTTACAGCTTGGTATAACCGCTCAGCCTGCATCATTACCACACTAGCGGTCGAAGGGCGGATATTCATAAAGATACGCCATGGGTTATGGGCTGAAGTTGCATTAGCTCGTGGGAGAGCGAGTGGCTGCAAGCCGTGCTTGCCTGTCAGCGCAGCAATCCACGCCAGTGGTGTCTTGCCATAAAGCCCTTCTTCGCTCGCAGAGCCGTCCATGCGCCATGTAGCGTAGGTTCGGGTAATCGTGGTGGTATCGTCTGGCTGGAGAAGATAGCGCTGGGCATTGCTACGGGCAAGCATATCATTGGCATATGGCGGTGTATCTACACCAGGTGCAACGATAGCAGTAAAGACATCGAGTGGTGTGCCATTTGCCTCTGCTGCGGCGTTGATCATATGCAGAGCAGCAAGTACAGCATAATCTTGATCTGGTGATGATGTCGTGGTATCGATCGTAGTATTGGCACGGTAGAGTACATCACCACCGGTGTCGATGCCACAAACTGCATCAGCTCCCGTCTCGCGGATGAGAATCTGCAGGTCGTGAGCAATCTGCTCCGGCTCGATTGAATTAAGCAGATAAACTGGTGCGATTGTCTCGTCCTTAGCAATAATATCCTCGAGGAAGCGCCAGTCACCAACTTTGGTTGTTTCCTTCGTAATCTCTGCGAGTGCGTCACCAATCTGTCGGCCAGTATGAGCAAGCTGTTTGTTGTTATCGGCGGCGAAGTTGCGCACCGACACGATAGCTGTAGGCTGCACGGCATGGTGCTGCTGATGAAGCTTGCTTAGCATAGCAGCCTGAATACCATCCGAGCCACCACCCATCCCAAGGTAGATAATCCGCTTGCCATGTAACTGCTCAGAGTCAAACACCGGAAGTGAATCAATAGCAAGCTCGGGTGTGTCCTGATATTCTGGCACAAGTGTCTCACCACTGTGGCGAAAGCGCAGCTCAGCGTGGCGTGGATCGAGCGTGCCTTGGTTGGCGGCTTGGGCGATAGTGCTGAGGTCTGCCGTGACGACACCTGTCTCGCCTGCCTTGCGCGCTGCTTTGTCAGCAATGTGTGTCTCTTGCAAAACATGCGCAAAGTAGGTGAGTGCTGTGCTGAGGTTATGATGTTTCTCAAGCCCCTTCAGCAGGGCTGGGCCGTAGTAAGGCAGAGTCGCGCGCTGATGAATGCCATCATTGCTGAGCTCTTGAGCGAGGATAGCTTGTACAGGGCCAGGTAGCGTATCTAGCGCATTGGTCAGTTGCTGATACTCCTCTGGTGTATCGTATCGTAGCATACAAGCAAGGCGCACAGTGTGAGTGTGTGCTTGGCTGTTGATGAGCTGCTCAATAGCATCGTTATCGAGGCCAAAGCGCTGTGCTCGCCGAGCGAGGTAGTGAGCGTAGCGTGCGTTGTCGGTCGGGAGGGTGCTGTCGGTTAAGACGTCGCAGGCTGCTGCCATTTGGTTATACAGAGGAGAAGTGAGGAGTAAAGAACTCTCAGCATTAACATGTCCTACTGCACCAGCAATATCAAACAGAGTATGCATAATATAGAGTGAGCGCACTGGCTCAGTACTCTCCGCAAAGCTTGCCAGCGTTGCCGCCGGTGCTTCTGCTTGGATAAACTGGCCAAGATTGAGTTCTGTGTTGATGACATCGCGTATGATCGTTTGGTCTGCTTCGCTTAATTGGCTGAATGTCGGTAATAACTCTGTGCGCTTTGCAGCGTAATCTGGCCTGAGCAAGCGGCGCAACACTTCGTCATGATCGACCGAATCAGCGGCATCCTCTCCCATAACGGCACTCGCGAGTGTTTGGTTCTTGCCTAAATCATGAATAAGCATAATGTAGCGCATTACATTGGCGCTATGCTCGCCAGGCAAGCTGCTCGCAACCCACTGATGAAATTCTTCAAATTCTTCACGCGTGAGGCGATTGGCGTCGTTCTGGGCGGCGGTCAGTTTGTGATAATTTTCATCGCCGCCATAATACAGATAGTTCATAACGTTGAGTGAGCAGACAGTTCGTTGATATTCTGCGCGCTGATTGGCTGCTTCGTCTGCCCCTTGTGACTCTGGTGAGGCTTTGATATGTTCGCCGATCAGCAGCTTCGCCTCAGGAAGCTGCAGGACGTCAAGCCGCTGCTCTAGATTGAGTGGACTTAAAGAGAGAGAGGTGTTGTTAGGAAGAAATGGTTGTTGCATAGCATTAGTGTAGAGGATTACACAGCGGAATGGTAGCATGAGCGGTTTATAAAGACCCTACTGCTTATATTGAGAATATGACTCGCCAGCGCTGAGCGGATGGCCAAATAGGTTCTTGACCGTGACAAATCTGTACCCTTGCTTTTGCAATGCATCGAGGATGCATGGCACGGCATCGACGCTGGTTTTATGGATATCGTGCATGAGAATAATCGCACCAGGTGTGGCATTGGCAACGGCACGACTGCAGACAATTGCTGCATCGTGATCGGCCCAATCGCGTGTATCGATTGACCACATAATGGCTGGCATAGTAAGCTGCTGGAGCTGTGCACGCACCTTGTCATTCATGCCACCATATGGTGGACGGACCATTGTTGGTGTCACGCCAGTAGCTGCAGCAACGGCGCTGTTTGTACTCTCAATCTCTTGGCGGATGACAGCTTCGTCGCGCTTAGGAAGGAGTGGATGATTCCACGTGTGGTTGCCTATTTGGTGTTTGCGTTGAACTGCTTGCTGGAGCGCGATACTGTATGGTGCAACATTTCGCCCCACCACAAAGAAGGTTGCCTTAGCATGATAGCGATCAAGATACTCGAGTAGTGTTTGCGTGTATAACCCAGGCCCATCGTCGAAGGTGAGTGCAATACAGCGATAACGCACGCAGTCGGTTGTTGATGATAATGCTGACGGTGGAATATCAAAAAGCTTCTTGGTGGTTGGGTTTTGGACAAAATGGCTGAGCTGCTTGATTGGCAATTTCAGGCTAATGATTCCATCTACACCAATACCAAGCGAGCGTTTATCGAAGAGAAAGCCAATTGTTTTTCGGTCGTGTACTAAAAAGTTCGTGATAGATTCTGGAGTAATGACTCCCGCTACTTTTACTGGCTCTGCATGCGGGTAGCGCTGCTGCACCTGTTTACGTAGGGCAATAACAATCTCATTTATCCCTGCGATTGATGTATCAACGAGGGCAGACGATGTAATTGGCTGGCCGCTCATTTTATCGAATGTCCAGTAGTGGACTGTGTTGGTTGGCAGAGCGTGAGGTATAGTAGTACGGATAAACACAGCGAGAGAAATCGTCGTGTCATCTCGGTGAATAATACGATAGGTAATAGTGTTGCTGCGAGCTGCTATAGTAGTTAGAAGTGTTTGTTGAGATGGAATAGCATTGTCGATGATTGTGGCGACCGTTTTGTCTATATTGGCAATACCTGTTTGTGGATAGGTGAGGATCGTTTGGTGTGATGCTGATTGGTTCCTGATGATGCGCGAGCGAATAGCATCATGGGAGGATAGCGTATAGGTGTGTGTTGTTGATGGTGGTATATGTGTGATGTGTGATGATTTTTGTGATTGTTGGCCATACCAAAGTGAGCAGATTAGTAGACTAGTAATAATAAGGCAGAGCCATGTACAAAAAAAGCTGCGGGGTTTTATAGGTGTTACATTATTTTCAACACTTGAATAAATTTGAGTATCTATTTTTTCCACCTTATGGAACATAGCTATATTGTAGCGCGAACTGGGGTAAGAACAAAATTGAATAATGAGAGTCTAAGCCAAAAGGCATAATTTAATAGAATATATATTACTCTATGTTCATTGCAAAATACCCCACTAGGGTATTTTGCAATGAACAAATAATAAATATCATTCATAAATAAAGAAGAATTGTTATATCGCATAACAGGTCTTTAAGCTATTTCTAGTAGATAATGATATAATATAGAAAAGAAGAATATCACTTAGTCGTATACAATTAAGTGAAAATCTTGAAAACCACAGCGCTACAGAAAGGAGAAAATATGCGACATCTTTTTATTACACGTGGAATTCCTGGATCTGGTAAAAGCACCTTTTTGCAATCTGCTGGACTTGGCCCATATACACTATCTCCTGATACTCTGCGCCTAGCGTATAGCAGCCCAGTGATGAATGATACAGGACGCATCGTTATGCCATATCAGGATGATCGACGGGTGTGGCAGCAGCTTCACGAGTTGCTTGATATGCGTATGGCTCGTGGTGAGCTCATTGTGGTTGATGCAACACATACAACGAGCTCGTACTTTCAGCAGTATGCACAGCTTGCACAAAAGTATCGCTATAAGCTGTACGTTATAGATTTTGCGGATGTACCGCTTGCGGTCTGTCTAGAGCGCAACCGTCAGCGTGCACCACATAAGATAGTCGATGATGTAGTTCTCGAGAAAATGCACGCTCGTCTCTCCACATGTGCTATACCAAAACAATACACTGTCCTGCAGCCAGCGGTAGTAAAGGAGCTTATCGCATCGTACCAGCAACCGATTAATTTGAGTCAGTATGAACATATTCATCACATTGGTGATATCCAAGGATGCTATACGCCACTGCGTGAATATTTTGAGCAGCATCCCTATACCGAGCACGATTATTATATCTTTACAGGAGATCTACTTGATCGTGGCACAGAGAATGCAGAAGTGTTGCAGTATGTGTGTGATAATTTTGTCGACAGGCCGAATGTGACGTTCATTGAGGGTAACCATGATGGTTATATTTGGCAGTGGCTTACTCACCAGCCGATAAGAGCACGAGAGTTTAATGGCCGAACTCGAGCACAGCTAGAGCGTGCCAACATAGACAAGCGTGCTGTCAGTCGTTTGATGAACTCCATGCAGGACTGCCTCTATTACACATGGCATAACAAGCGTGTATTTGTAAGCCACGCAGGGGTGAGCAATCTACCAGAGAATCCTCTGCTGCTTGCCAGCCAGCAGTATATTCGTGGTGTGGGGCGCTATGAGCAGGTTGGCGCTATCGACGATGCTTTTGTTGCTCACACCTCTGATAATGTCTATCAAGTGCATGGCCATCGCAACGCTCAGAATTATCCAGCGCAGTATAATCAGCGGTGCTTTAATCTCGAGGGCAAAGTGGAGTTTGGTGGCACACTACGGGTTGCTCAGCTTGCCGAGAAGGGCTGGTCGGTCGTTGAGATAAGCAACCAATCGGCTGAAGGCCTCCTCCATCCAGAAAACGCACCACTCATCCACAGCCTGCGCACTAATAAGCTGATTAGCGAGCGGTCACTGCCGGGCAATATTAGCTCATTTCACTTTAAACCAAAGGTGTTTTATGACAAAAAATGGACAGCGCAAACAGTGCGAGCTCGTGGACTATTTATGAATACGCTCACAAATGAGATTGTGATTCGTGCCTATGATAAATTCTTCAATATTGGTGAGCGACGAGAAACTGAATTTGCTGCGCTCAAAGATCAACTTGTTTTTCCAGTGCGTGCTTGGGTGAAGGAGAATGGCTATCTTGGCCTGGTAGGCTATGATGCGACACTAGGTGACCTCGTCTTTGCATCGAAAACAACGACAGAGAGCGATTTTGCTGGATGGTTTCGTCGCTTATTTTTGCAGCGCTATGGTAAGCATGTTGATGCGATCCGTCAGTATCTTGCCGAGCACAATGTTTGTTTGGTCTGCGAGGTGATACTCCCGACAGAGGATCCACACATTATTGAGTATGCACAAGACCGGATTGTTTTGCTCGATATAGTGTATCGTCAGGAAAAATTTGCCGCTGTTGACCAAGTTGAGCGTGAGCGATTTGCGGCTATGTTTGGTATGGAAACCAAGCGGCTTGCGGCGACGCTCCAGACGTGGGAGGAGTTTGCGGCCTGGTATGAGCAGGTGCAGGGGCTTGACTATTTGTATGACGGTGTACCAATCGAGGGCTTTGTAATAGAGGATGCTCGGCATTGGCAGGTCAAAGCCAAACTTGATTATTACTCATTTTGGAAGCGGATGCGTGGTGTGCTTGATGGACTTAAGGTGGGGCGCAGCCCGAAGCGTGCCGCTGCCTACCCATATCCTGAGTACGCAGCGCGCGTCATTACCTATATGCAGGGCATCCCTATTGACGCATTGGCGCAGATGTCTATTATCGATGTTCGTCGCCGCTGGCAGCGAGAGCAAGAAAAAGTCGTATAGCCATATTACTACCTCACCCTTCGCGGTATAATAGAAGCATGAAAATGATTCGTTGGTTGGCGAAGCGGTGGCGCCGCGGAGTGGTAGTGGCTGGGGTGCTTGTTGGGCTAGCTGCATTTCGCCTTGTATCGGCACAAACAGGGCAGTGGTCGCTACCTGATCGATTGCAAGACTGGATAACGCTGAGTTTGAGTGTGATGATCGAGGCACTGCCATTCGTCATGCTGGGGATCTGCATTGCAATTATAGTGCAGGTGTGGCTACCGGCCGAGCGCTTGCTTACCTATCTGCCGCAGCAACCATTATTGCGCCGAGCTTGTTTGTCGCTCCTTGGTATTGCGCTGCCAGTCTGTGAGTGTGGTAATGTCCCCTTAGCTCGTGGCCTGTTAGCAAAAGGGCTTACACCTAGTGAATCTCTCGTATTTTTGCTTGCTGCACCAATCCTCAACCCAGTGACAATCATCACAACGCAGCAAGCATTCGCTGGCGATATGACTATTCTCTGGGCGCGAGTGCTTGGTGGCTTCGCTATTGCTAATCTTGTTGGCTGGGTCTATGCGCGCCGCCCGGCGGAGGAGTTATTGACCAATACGTTTGTTGCTTCGTGCCGGGCAGATCATGTGCAGCAGAGCAAGCGAGTAGCAAGCCTTGCGATATTTCGACGTGAGGTGCAGGCGATGCTGCCGGCCTTGGTAGTTGGCGCAGGGTTAGCGGGTCTTGTGCAAGTGCTGGTGTCGCGCGAGGTATTAGTGTCACTGGGGAGTCAGCCAGTATGGTCGGTGATTGCAATGGTGGCACTGGCGTTTATTGTTTCAATTTGCTCTAATGTTGATGCGTTCTTTGCTTTGGCATTTCGCCAGACCTTTATGACCGGGGCACTTGTGAGTTTCTTGACCTTTGGCCCAATGATCGATATCAAGATGCTGAGCTTGCTGCGCACGACATATCGGCCAAGTGTGCTGTTTCAGGTGAGTGCACTCGTTGGACTGACATCGATAACATTGGGATTGGTGGTGAATTATGCGTTTTAGGCTGGTCTTGTCCCGAGTCGCACAGCAACAAGGTATACTACTCCTTTTTATCATTGCCGTGGCGACGCTGTGGCTAGCTGCGACTGGTCGTTTGACACTCTATATTCATCAGCGGTATGTCGTCTTTACGACTGGTATGGCGGTAGTGGCTCTTGTGATGGCGAGTGGGAGTGTTATTACGCAATCACGCACCCATCGGCATACACACCTTGCTTGGTGGCGTCGCGTTGCTGCGTGTGTGATGGTGTGTATGGTCGCAGGCATGGCGCTACTTGTCCCACCGACAGCACTAACGACAACAACTGCCACGCAACGTGGCATCAACAAAGGGGCAGTAACTCGGCTATCTACAGACAAGCTATCGCAAGCATCTATCTTTGCTCAGCGAGATTATTCGCACCTCACGATTAAAGAATGGGCAGGGTTACTCGCGCAAACGCATGACAGCGCATTTTATCGTGGCAAGACAGTCAACTTGACAGGGTTTGTCACGCCAGATACAGCGGATTCGCAGATTTTTTATGTGTCTCGATTTGTCGTGACGTGTTGTGCAGTCGATGCACAGGCGGTTGGCGTGCCAGTCTATGCACCTGGGTGGCGTGAGCGCTACCAGCCTAATAGTTGGGTAACGGTGACGGGTGACTTTGCCACGCATCCACAGCAACATCGTCAGCAGCCGATTGTCATCATGCCGCGTTCGGTTACGTCAACCACCCAGCCAAAGGAGCCCTATGAATACTAAAAGCTGGCGGTGGGTGCGTCAGCGATGGCGATTTTTGCTCGTTGCGATTGGATTATTAATTACACTGAGTGTGCTCACGGTCCTGAGCTATCAACAGGGCCCGCGCTTGCGTCATGCAGTGCTGGCAGACGACCCGAATATAGGCTACCAGACAGTGCAATTGCAGTTTAATCAGCCAGTCAAGCCGGTTGAAGCTCGTGCAATACGAATCTCGCCACGCGCAGACTTTACCGTTACGACAAGCAACGCAACTGTGACGATTCAGTTCCGACATCGTTTGCGAAGTAACTCGCAGTATCACGTGGCGATCGATCAGGTAACTAACGCCTATACACAGCAGCTCGCAGCAGCCAGTTATCACTTTAATACGCCACCAGCACAGCTCTATTATCTCAAGCACCGCGATCTCACAGAGACAAAAACAGAGTTCTACGCCGCACAATCTACAGATGCCATCGTGCAGATGAATCTAGCAACAAAGCATGAGAAGACACTTTACCAAGCAGCACAAATTGTCGAATACGCAGTGGTAGGTTCTCGCATCGTTGTCCACACAATGAATGATGCGAAGATTAGTGAACTGCATCAAGTTGATACAAAAACTGGTACTGTATCGCCATTACCGTTGCCTGGTAAGGGTACAGTGTCTCGCCTGGGAGTGATGGATAATGGAACGGTGGGGTATCTCTTCGCAAAGGCGGACAGCAAAGAAAGGACCACTAATCTCATCGTGCATGATATTGTAGCGCAGCGCCACCACACTATACGTGGCCTTAACGCGCAGTCACTACCAGTGTATGATTGGCGCCCAGTATCACGTGGCGCAGCAGTTGTGGTGCGAACTCGGGGTGACGACGTACTGCTTGTTGACCCGACTGGCAAGCACGCTATGCAGCCACTTGGCCAGGCAGCAGCGCTTGGCGATGTATCGTATAATGGCAAAAACATCATGATGATGAAAACGGGGGAGGGGTATTTTGCACTCAACCTAGAAAATAGCAAAAAATCACCCATTACTCACCAACAAGAAAACGACGTCATATCATTAGCTGCATTCTTACACACCCGCAGTGGCTATAGTATGGAGATAACGAGTGTTAATCAACAGCACATATTGCAGCGCCAAACAATACTCACCTACCCAACCAAACAAGTGATTCATCGGACAACACCCCCGGCGTATACAACGAATATCACTGTATCACCAAACGATCAGTACACCGCCATTGAGCAAAAAAGCACTGCTGATAGCTCAACCAAAACGCATATTATTGATAATAAAACTGGCCAGACAGTATACACGCTAGACGGGAAAGCAGTAGTTTGGTCATAACAGATACTACAGTAAATAAGACCTGAAGCAACTGTAAACTGGATCTTAAGAGTAGGAACTGTATCTGCGCTGAATGATGAAAATATATAATTGGTGTTTGCACAATGTTCCGATATACTATAAAAGATATAGCGTGAAGGGAGATGATGCTAATGAGAATGCGCGACAGACGACCAAGTGACCGCCCGCGAGAGAAACTTGCGCGAGATGGAGCAGCTCGCCTGAGTGACCTCGAGCTCCTTATGGCAATTATCGGCAGTGGTAATGCACAAGCTGATGTTGGCAAAATTGCGCGCTGTGTACTGAAAGCCTTGCGCACGCATGGAGGTGATCTGACTCATGAGGAGCTCTCTAAGATAACTGGCCTTGGTGCGGCTAAGGTGACAGTGATTCTTGCGAACTTTGAGCTTGCACGGCGCTATCTACTCAAAAGTGACCAGCCTATCATTGATGAGCCGAGCAAAGCAGCAGAGCAACTCGCCGATATTTGCGATAAACGGCAGGAGCATTTTGTCTGCCTAACGCTTGATGGAGCGCATCGCTTAATCGCCAAACGCACAATTACCATTGGTACTCTAACTGCCAGCTTGGTGCACCCACGAGAAGTCTTTACAGACGCAATTGCCGATCGAGCAGCGGGGGTTATTGTAGCACATAATCATCCTAGTGGGCAGCTTATCGCAAGCCAGGCCGACCGAGAGACAACGCAGCGCTTGGCCGAAGCAGGTAAGCTGCTTGGCATCCAGTTGCTCGACCACCTTATCGTTACGAAACACGACTATATATCGATCATCGCCGAAACATAAGGAATGATCTGTTAGCACTCTTGCAATTAGAGTGCCAATTGGCTATACTAAGACAGATATGGCGAAGCGAGATTATTATGAGGTGCTTGGTGTTGCCAAAAGCGCCAGCGATGATGACATCAAGCGGGCATTCCGCAAATTGGCAGTGAAGTACCACCCAGATAAAGCGGGTGGGAGTGAAGAGAAATTCAAAGAAATTAATGAAGCGTATGAGGTCCTGAAGGACAAGCAAAAGCGCCAGCGGTATGACCAATTTGGCCATGCGGGCGTTGGTGGCGCTGCCAGCGGTAGTGGTGGCGGTAACCCATTTGCTGGTTTTGGTGACTTTGGCCAAGGGCAGAATATCCACTTTGATTTTGGCGATGGCGGCTTGGGAGATATCTTTGGCCAGTTCTTTGGTGGCGCTGCTGGTGGTGGTGCGAGCCAAGGCCCATCACGCGGTCGTGATGTTGAGACGAGTGTGACGCTCGAATTTGAAGAAGCGATCTTCGGTAAAGAAGTTGCTCTTGCACTAACGCTTGATGACGAATGCGAGCATTGCCATGGTAGTACTGTTGAGCCAGGCTCAAGCCTCAAGAGCTGCCCGGATTGTAAAGGTACTGGCCAGCGTGTGCGGACGATGAATACAATGTTTGGCCCCATTCAGCAGGCCGTAACGTGCGAGACCTGCCAGGGTCGTGGGCAAATACCAGAGAAGGCTTGTACAGTCTGCCAAGGGAGTGGCGTGCAGCGTCGTGAGCAGACGATTACAGTCAAGATCCCCGCTGGTATCGATAACGGCTCGACAATTCGCCTCCGTGGTCGTGGCGAAGCTGTCGGTGGTGGCAGCAAGGGTGATCTCTATGTGCAGGTGCGGGTCAATCCACACAAGACGTTTAGCCGCGAAGGTGATGTAATCCTGAGTGAGGAGCACATTGGTATGGCAGATGCAGCGCTCGGTGCTGAGCTCGACGTCAAGACAGTCGACGGGACGATTACAATGAAGGTGCCAGCCGGTACGCAATCGGGTACAGACTTCAAGCTATCTGGCCATGGCGTGCCACACATGCGAAGCGACAAGCGTGGGCCTCACATCGTCACGGTAGTAGTCGACACTCCAACCAAGCTAAACCGCCGCCAAAAGGAAATCCTCCGCGAGTTTAATGATACGCTTGGGCGGAAGGGGATATTTGGGCTGTAACCCTAGATAGGTACTAGTGTACAACCAAATCCCTTGTGATGAGAAGTTTAATTCTAACTTGCTCGCCGGGTAATGTAGCTTTGCTAAATTATTTCAGATTTGATGGCATAAGCGCGGCTTTGCTCACAGTGCTATGCAAATATAAGAGAAAGAGTCTTGATTTATACGGTGGTTTATTGCTAAAATATCCTCACTATGATGACGAGCTATACTCTCGAGAATAGACCACTTCCATCTCATGATATACAGGTGGAAGAAGCTCGGTGTAGCCAGAATAGCTCTGTCGATATAGATCCTGAAGTGTTCCGAGGAAAGTATCGGGAACTTGTTGAGCGATCACCGAAAGTCATTGAATCACTTGTTCCAGATCAAGAAAGCAAAGAAGTGGCAATTGACAGTCTAATTACAGGTAGTACCACGTCTTTTCAGCAAAAGTATCCGGTCATTGCGGAGTATTCCGACGAAGATTATACAACCGTGCAAGATACTACAGAAACGCTGGTATCTATGGCCGAGTCTATGTCAGAGCCAGAGAGGACAGTCTACCTCCAGGCGATTGAGGCTCGCAAGCAAGAGGCGAACTTGATAGTAGCGATGAGGGATTATAAAGCAGCAACAGACCCAATAGCAAGAGAAGTAGCAGCACAGCGTTTTATGGAGATAAATATTACGCTCTATGGTGAGCCAGATAAGACAACATATGAGTCATTACTCGGCGAAAAAATTGCCAACATCTTTCATAAAAAGCGTAGTCAAAGCGCCAAGATAATCTTTCAGGAGCTTCGGAATCTTCTTCCAGAAAATGTACTAGATGGTACACGTGTACAAGATCGATTTCGTCCATCTACTGAGACCATGAGATGGATGAACGGAGTTGTTCATGGATTGTATGACAATATGCTTCGACATGTTGATAGCTATGTAGAAGCGCATAAATCAGAACTTCAAACAGAATCACACGATGAGACGGTTATAAAAATCCAGCCGACACACCTTCAAGACATCTTTCGGAATATCTTGACTGAGGAGTTCCTTGCGTCATCCAAAGAGATTGAAGAAGGTAGACAGACAGGCGATATTCAGGATGCACAAGCCGTAACAGACTGGGACAATACCGAGACGAGAGATGTCAAGACAGATATGGATTGGAAGGTTGAGGTGACAGAGGCAAAATCAATTAATGTTGATCCAGACACAAGACATATCAGAATACCCCAAGACCGAGAAGCTATGTCTGTTAATGAAGTAAAACGGCTAGTTGTACATGAAATAGGTGTGCATGTCTTAACGCGAATGACTGGTGGTTCGACAAACCTTGAGCCGCTCGCACAAGGCTTAGCTGGTTTTAATGATACGCAAGAAGGGCTTGGGAAAGCAATGGAACACGCCTTTGAAGGAGAATATCAAGAAGCTGGTATAGATCACTATATTACTGCTGGACTTGCCTATTTTGACAACAAGGACTTCAAAGGTGCTTACGATGTGAAGTGGCGTCTCAAACTTCTCGAGAGCCTCAAGCCTGATCAAGCACCAACACAAGCACAGATTGACAAAGCTAAGCAATGGGCAGCAAACACAACAATGCGTATCTACCGGGGTACTGATGATCTGCCACTCTTTAAGGATCTCTGCTATTACAATGGCTCAAAAGAAGTATGGGAATATCTAGAGAAAATTTGTGGTGATGATTTGCAGCTGAGTTTATTACTAGCTGGTAAAATTAATACTTCGAAGAAGCACCAGAGAGTCATACTTGAATCACATAGTACTTAGACTAAACTAAATACAAGCAATGAAAGTTCAATACGATAAAAGTTTAAAGATAGCAGGCGTTAGTATACAACCATGGGCAAGAATTGGACCTGAGCAGTGGTTTGATAATTACAAAATTGCTTCACTAGCTGGCTGGAATATGCGCAGCCAGAATGTAGAGCACATGAATAGTCTCGCTTATGTGCGCGATCAGTGCGAGAAACCTTATGCGGATGAACTAACTACACAGGCTCTTTTGCAAGACCCGATATTCCAAGATATGATAATAACTCATTTGCCCGAGTATCATATTTTTACGTATAAACCTTTCGTAATTCCTGAGCGATTAAAACAAAGCAGTTTGCAATTTTTGCCTAGCAACGATATGTACGCGTTGGCTCAGAAATTTGAGAATAAATCGTGGTTTCGGCGTATTTTTGCAGAGCGTCTTTGCAATATTCCACCACATAAAATATACCCTTGGCGAGAAATGTTATCGGATGAGGAATATTTTTCTAGTCTCTGTAATGGACGTAGTAAGATTGTTTTGCAGGATGCTACACTTGGTGGAGGGAAGGGATCGTTTATTGTCGATAGCTTCGAGTCGTTCTGTTCTGCAATAAATACAATGCAAAATAGCAATGGTTTGGTTGGTGAAGTAGTTGTATCAGACTATATTGCTGATGGCCGTGATTGGTCGGTGCAAGGCGTTGTAACGCGCTACGGGGTCTTCATAGGGCCAGTGCAGCGGCAGATTATTGCAGACCCGAATTTATCAAATACAAGCATTCCTGGTACTGAGAAGTTTTGCGGTATTGAAATATTGGCAGATGATCAACACACGTGGCAGAGTAGTCAACTAACGAAAAATGCGCGCATCATAGGCCAGGAATTATACGACAGAGGGTATCGTGGTATTTTTGGCGTTGACTCTTTGGTGACGGATGATGCAGTGTATACTATCGAAGTTAACGCACGCATTACGGGTGCAACGCCGCTTCTTACGATGAGCTATAATGCAAAAAAGCATATCCCCTTCTATCTTCTTCATATTTTAGAACTAACGAATGCTGATTATACTATTGAAGACAGTTCATACAGTAATGACTATAATGATTGCGCGCTGATGGTTCTCCATCAACGAGACAGCGAGACAGGTGTTGCTGATAGTCCTCGGTCGGGATTATATAATGAAAAGATGCAAATCATAGGCGATATAATGTCATTTGATAGGTCTTCTTCTGCAAAACAGGTTTTTGTACAGGATTATACAAGGAGCGAGAGGTCTATTGAGCAAGGGTCTCGATTAGCGTCTATATTTACTAATTTTCGTGTTATGGATGAAGAGGGTGTGCTTATGAGAGAATCAAGAAACATTATTGATATAATTGAAAATAGTTCGAAGTAAATAAATGTATCGCTATGAATATAGAGCAAGAAAGCAATAATAGTATCAAAAAAGCAGACCTGTCACGGTATGGCATTACTTCTCGATTGCTAATGAAGGAGGCGCTCCGAAAAGGGTACCAGGTCACAACAGTTCCAGGTCGTTTAGCAGCATCACATGTGGTGCGCTGTGAAAAGGATGGCAAAGAGCTTTACTTTTATAATCTTAATACTGCACTAAACCCTTCATATGCAGTTCAGGTGAATGAGGATAAGATCTGGACGAATAACATATTACACCAATCGCATATACAAATACCAGATACATATCCATTAAAGATAAATAGACCCGAAGACGTGGTAATTGACGATACACTTCGAAAAATGTTAGAGTCCTATGAGCGTCTTGTTGTCAAATCTGCTACAGCAAACTACAGTAATAATGTTCTTGTTAACGCTGGTGATGAAGAAGGTTTGCTTCGTGCAATACACCATGTATATCAGAATAGTGGCGGACAACCTGATATAATTGTTCAGCAAATGGTTTTTGGGCAAGAATATCGCTTCTTAGTGTTAAATAAAAAAGTCATTGCAGTAGCATGTCGTCGACCACCATATATTGTTGGAGATGGAGTGTCAACAATACGAACCTTGATAAGTAAAAAAAATAATAATTGCTCAAAGCATGGCGACAGACACGCTAGGTTAGTAGCAAAAATAAACATTGAAGATGTGTCAAGGCATAAAGGTGCTCACTTTTTGCAACAAGTTCCCGAGAAAGGTTCTGTTGTTGAGGTTTTAGATACATTGAATCTGAGCAGGGGAGGTGAAGCAGTTAATGTCACGAGTTATGTGTCTGATGAGCTCAAAACTATAGCAATTCAAGCGGCATCAGCATGTTTTCTTGGTATTGCTGGTATTGATATTGTAACGGATAACATTAGTGGTGATGGAAATGATAGCTATGTCGTAGGAGTGAAGGAATCTCCAGGGATACGAATGCACCAATTTCCAACAGAAGGCAAATCTCGGAACGTTGCACGAAAACTATTTCATGCTATTGAAAAAACGGCGCATCCTATCGGCAAAAAGATAGTTATGATTGGCCGAGTTGAAAAGGTTGCTTTGCCTGATCTTGTTAATGAAAAATTTAAAGCTCGGATAGATACAGGAGCAACAGTCTCATCTATATGGGCAAGCGATATTCGAGTTGATAAGACAGGCCTCTATTGCAAACTGTTTGGTGAAGGCTCTCCAGTGTATACTGGTGAGGAGTTGCATTTTTCTGAGTATTCCATGCGCTCTGTTCGGAGTTCAAATGGTTATGAGGAATTGCGGTATCAAGTTATCATTAATGTAAGTTTGGCAGGAAGGCGAGTGAAAGCAAAAGTTACACTAGCAGACAGATCGGGACAGATCTACCCAATGCTGATTGGAAGAAATATTTTGCGTAATAAATTCATCGTTCATGTTGCAGAGGGTGATATTGATAAGAAGGCCGAAAGTAGTAATCGCCAAGAACTACGCCAAAATGGACTACAATAGAGACAGAGAGCATACAACAAGCAAAATCGATAAAATAATAGTACGAGGTATGGAGTGAAAATCGCAATACTCAGTAATGGCAATGTGAACTACTCAACGCTTCGCCTCAAGGAAGAGGCAGAGAGGCGTGGACATAGTGTGAGAGTGATTAAATACCGCAAATGCTATGTGACGATTGATGAGAAGAACCCAACGGTGATGTATGATGGTGAAGCAATCGATCAGTATGATGCAATAATTCCGCGCATTGCAAGCTATATGACTCGCTACGGCACAGCGGTGGCACGTCAGCTAGAGATGGCGTATCCGCGCACGCTTTTTGTTAATCGCTCAATTGCGATTACGCGGGCACGCGACAAACTGCGTTCGACACAGCTGCTAGCTCGAGGTGGAGTAGCTATTCCTAAGACAGTGTTTAGCCGCAACTCAGCCGATATAGACGACCTCCTTAACGAACTTGGTGGCACACCAGTCATTATCAAGCTGGCTCGGGGCACTCATGGCAATGGTGTGGTGCTAGCGGAGACGAAGAAAGCGGCAAAGTCGGTACTCCAGGCGCTGTACCTCACCAATGAGGATGGGACAAATATCCTTTTGCAAGAATTTATTCGTGAATCGGCTGGGGTGGATATCCGCGCCTTCGTGGTGGGGAGTCGTGTAGTGGCGAGTATGAAGCGCCAGAGCCTAGATGACGACTTTCGCTCTAACCTCCATAAGGGAGGCGAAGGAACGCCGATCCGCTTGACGGATACCGAACGCCGTATGTGTTTGCGGGCGGCTAAGGCGATGGGTCTGACGGTAGCGGGTGTTGACTTTATGCGCTCGAGTCGTGGGCCGTTGGTGCTTGAGGTCAATGCGAGCCCAGGCTTTGGGATAGAGAAAATTACGCGGCGCAATGTGGCCAAGCCAATCATCGAATACATCGAGCGCAATGCAAAGCGGCAGCACAAGAAGGATCGAGTTGGAGCATAAATACCCAGACGCATTAAGGCGTCTCTCATAACGCTTATGTTAAATCGGTGTCATGGTATAATGATGGTATGATATTGCTTGGATTGCTTGCTGGTACGGCTGTGGTTTTGGCTGGTTTAGTATATATAGCCAAGCGGCATTTTGGGCTGCCAGTCATGGGCCTGGCGGTCGGTATGGTAGTGACGCAGCTATGGGCGGCAGATGTCATGCCGTATGTTGCTAGTCTCAGTGTAGGTATTGACCGGTCTACCTTGCTTGCGGTGGTGACGATTGTGCTGACGGTGCTACCAGCTGTGATGCTGGTGTGCTGCGGCTCGGTGATAAGCCAGCGCTGGTGGCGAATTGGTGGCTCGCTTGTCTTTGGTATTATGGCGGTGTATGTGCTGTTTGGTGCGCTGAGTAGCCTCGTGCCAGTTGATGAGACAAGCAAGACGGTTGTGGCAGCACTGGATGGGTCTCATGCAGCGGTTGTAACGATGGGGTTTGCGTGTGCCCTTGTTGACACGCTCGTGGCTCGCGCAAAGGGCGTAAAACCACATAAGAAAAAGTGATAGATACTTCTTGCGCGCGTCACTCGATAAGTGTATACGTTGATGTGCTTAGCAAAATGACCCTCATGATAGAGGGTCGTTTTAGTGTTGTGATTCGCGTGTAGCTCTAGTGGGTATTACGCAGCGTTCGTTGCAACGTTTGTCACATCATCGAGTACTTCAAGTGCGTCGATAATTTTGGTAAGCTTGCGAGCGGTCTCATCATCCTCGATAGCAACGGTATTGTTGGGTACATACTGGAGCTCTGCATCTTCAACAGTCATGCCAGCTGCGAGCAAAGCTTCGCGGACTTTGGCGAGCTCCTTTTTGTCGGTATAGACGGTGAGGCCGCCATCTTCTTCTGCTGCATCCTCAGCCCCAGCATCTAGCACGGTGAGGAGCGCTTCTTCGCCACTGGCTGCTACACGGATTACACCTTTGCGCGCAAACTGAAACATCACACTGCCGCTATCTGCCATAGTGCCACCATTCTTGGTTAGAGCGGTGCGGACCTCTGGGTAGGTACGATTCTTGTTATCGGTTGCTGTCTCGATAATGATACCAACACCACCTGGGCCGTAGCCCTCGTAGACTGCTTCTTCGAGTGCGGCAGCATTTTTATCGTTGATGCGATCAATTGCTCGCTGGATGTTGGCGTTGGGCATGTTAGCGGCCCGAGCTTTCTCGATGGCCAATGCGAGGCTTGAGTTGGTTGTTGGATCGGTGCCGCCACGGGCTGCAATGGCAATCATATTGCCAAGCTTGGTAAAGGCTGCGCCGCGCTTTGCATCAACCACGGCCTTTTGGCGATGAGTCGTGGCCCATTTACTGTGTCCAGACATAGGTTCTCCTTAATTGTTCTATCTTTCAACTCATTGTAGCATATTGAGCAGCTGTTATTCTACGAGCGAGGCATCGCGCAGCGAGTAGCCAGTTGCTCGCCAGAGCCACCAGCAGAGGCCAATGAGCCCGCCATACCACAGCGCCACACCCCACCATGGCAACGCGAAATCGAGCTGCGCCCAGGGAAAGGTGGCACATTGCTGGACAACCCACAACATTGCATCAAGCAACCATTGTGCTGGTGCGCCAAACACTGTCGCTGCTGCTGGCCACACAAGCGCCCCAACCCCAGCAATGCACGTGAGGAGCATCGCCAGCGGCACCCACGGCACAATGAGTAGATTGGCCGGCAGCGCCACGAGCGATAATTGCCCAAATGCTGCGAGGCTAATCGGTAGTGTAGCAAGCTGTGCCGAGACTGTCTCGCCCAAGACTTGGCGGCCGATTGATGGCTCTGCTGGGCCGAAGAAATAACGCTGCAACAGCGGTGCAAGGATCATCACTCCAGCGAAGGACGCAAAGCTTAGCTGCCAGCCAATATCTCCCCAGACATAGCTTGGGTTCCATAGTACTGTGGCGGCACTTGCTACTGCCAGCAGTGTAATGGGGTGAAACGCACGACCATACGCCCAAGCCCAAATGCTGAGCCCAGCCACAAGACCAGCGCGCGTCATACTTGGGCTGAGCCCAGTAATAGCGACAAAACCAAGGACGAGACTTGCACTGGTAAGCACTGCGAGGTAGCGCGACACCTTAGCAAACAGGCGCCGAGCGAGGCGGACGAGGATCGTGAGGTTGTATCCGCTTGCCACAATGATATGGGTGAGGCCAGTAGTGCGCATTGCTTCTTGGATATCATGCGGCAGGGCGCGCTTTTGGCCAATGACGTAGCCACTGCCAAGGCTAGCCGCTGGCTCGTGAATTGCATGGCGAATATGCTCGGCAAACCAATCGCGCGCCTGCAGAGCGACATCGCCAGGTTGTGGCTGAACAATGCGTTCCACATGGGCACGCTGCATAACAGCAGCAAAGTTACCAAAGCCAGGTTTGAGCTTGCCTCGCACAACCAGCCAGTCGCTGCGATGGACTGCAGGGTTGCCGTGCAGACTCACCCATACCGTGCCAGGCAATGAGCGGCCATCAAGGCGGATAGCGCTCAGCCTCACGACGAGTTGATTGCGTTGATTTGTATCAGGGTCATCCTGCACCTGCCCAGTGATAGTCGCTACGTGCCCAAATAATGCCGCGTAGGAGCGCTGTTGCTGCTGATCACTTCCACCGCGCACTAGGCCGACCATAAGCCCAGCAATCAATATGATAATAAGGCACCACCGTTGGCTCTTGCGTAGTGCACAGGCAATCCCGCCACCGGCTATGACAAGCCACCACCACGCAGCATACGGCCACCACTGGGCTAGTGCCACTCCACCAACGATGCCGCCGCAGCACATCGTGAGCTGCCATGTTGGGTGAATTCGCCGTTGCCACCACGTCATTGGTTATCATTAAACCATTGCATTGCTGGTGCGTCAATTTATTGCATCTGAATCGCGGACTTTCTGTCGATTTTATGCTGTTTGCTCTACTTTCCGTAGGGTTTATCAAGGAGGCTAGAATTTTTATGTAATTTGTTTTCTTAGGGTGAAATTATTGAATCTTTTGTGTTTAGCAAGAGATTTTTATATCTTACCGGGTGAGGTAGCGAGGTATAATCTCTCACGGAGGAGAAAGTATAGATAGTGGGGTTTTGGAAGAGTGATAATGAATCCAGCGCTTCCTCCGCTTGACAGTCCACCACGACCAGTGCTATACTCGCAGAGTCTACGGGCCCATAGCTCAGCAGGTTAGAGCACCTGCCTTTTAAGCAGGGTGTCGTGAGTTCGAGCCTCACTGGGCCCTCCATTGATCAATTAGCAGGCGAGATAGCCTGTTTTTTGTTGTATCTGTTTGAAAGCCTAAAGATCCGCATTATACAATCTTAATTTCTATTTCTCGCTACTATTGTGCGGTAGAGAACAAAATCCGACCACCGTATTAGTTTGCGCGATCAACAAAACAATGTGCTTGTGCTTGACCGAGAGGGTTGCTTTGCGCATAATCGTGGCGAGGAGGAAAAACAAAATGCAAACTATGCGGAATTATGCCCGGCGAATTATTGCATATGGGCTTGCCGTAACCATGATGATACCAGGAATAGCCGGAGCTTCTGCGCTTGGTGTTGATTCTTCCACTGCTTATTTTGCCACCCCAGTCGCCGCCATCGGCGATTTTTTATTTAAACGGGTAGTGGCGCGTGATGATGTGGCTAGTAGTGAACCGACAGCAGCACAGCCTGTAGTGCGCCTTGCTGCTCATACTGAACACGATGCATTGATGATTGGGGCGCTTCACACAACAGATCGGCGCACCGTGAGTGCAGTTGAACTGCATAATACTGCGCGTCAGTTTGCACCGCTTAGTGATGTCGCGCTTGTTGTTAGTGTTGGTGCAAACCACACCGACTACACGTGCCGCGTTAATCTACAGGGTTATGCACCGCCCCAGTCATCGGTGCGTTACTATCATCCAGCAGTGGCCCCGGCAGATGGTGCACAGCTCCAGGGTTGCTCAAGTGTACCAGATGGCGAGCAAATCACGCGGTATGATGTGGCGCTGGAGCGATCGGGTGCGACTATTGATAAAGCGAGTGTAGCCGTAGACGAGCTTGCAGGTGCGCTTGTCTGGGAGCGTGCGCGCTGGACGGCAGCGGCGCGAACCGGGGTATTTGCTAAGGACTTTCGAGCACGAGCTGGTGAAGCTGAGGTAACTGCGCCGTACGAAGCGCCAGGCGAGCCATCATTGCAAATTCTCGAGGTCTTGCCTCATCCACACAGCTGCGACGCAGCACCAGACAATTGCCAAAAATATGTCAAAATTAAAAATACGGGTGATCAGCCAATTGACCTTGCTGCCTATCGTTTGCGTAGTGGTATGCCCGGTAGCAATAGCACTGTGCGAAACACCTCGTCTCTTGCGGGGGTGATTGCGCCAGGCCAGGTGCTGACGATTCGTGCCCAGGCAAATGGTGCGGAGCTTGCAATACTGCGCGGTGGTACACTGTGGTTTGAGGACCAGCATGGCTTAGTGAGCTTTTCGCCGCGTGTTGATGCATATAGCGGTGCAGGGCAGGCTGCGCACCAGGGCAAGTCTTGGGCATACAATTCGCAAACTGGCACATGGCAATGGACAACGCCAAGCCCCGACCAAGCCGATAATATCATCACTGATACACCAGCCTCACCTCATCAGCCATCGGGCAAACCGTGCCCCGCTGGCCAAGAACGCAACCCAGCAACAAATCGTTGTCGGAAAATCAACAGTAGTGAGAAACAGTCAAGACAAACAACCGGCAATGCAAAGGTGGCGCGCAGTACTTCTCATACTCAAAAGCTAACTATCTGCAAACCAGGCCAAGAGCGTAACCCCGCAACGGGCCGTTGCCGTGCAGTATCTGCCACTGGCCAGCAATTGGCCGTGTGCAAGGCGGGGCAGTATCGCAACCCTGCTACAGGGCGCTGCCGAGCGCTCGCTGGCGGTAAGGCACCAGCTGCTATATGTAAAGCAGGGTACTATCGCAACCCCGCGACTGGCCGCTGCAAAAAGCTTGGCGCAGCAAATAGTCGCCAGCTGACGCCCTGCAAGCCAGGCTGGGAGCGTAATCCATCGACCAATCGCTGCCGCAAATCGACGAGCAAGAATAGCAAAGCACCAGCCGCAGGCTACGCTGTTGAGCCGGGTAGTAATAATGGGCAGACAGAGATCGTCTGGTGGATGATTGGTGGGGTAGCCATCGTGGCAGTGGGCTATGCTGGCTGGGAGTGGCGCAGTGAGATTGGCCAGTGGCTACGCCGGATGGTGCGCAAAGGTTAGAGTCTCATTAGTTATACCATAGCGGTATATAGCATAAGCCCTCAGATTCGGCTATACTAGCATCATGCGAATCATTGGTATAGATCCGGGCACTGGCATCCTTGGCTTTGGCGTCATTGACGCTCATGGTGGTGCAACGCGACTCGTCACGGCCGGTGTCATTACAACGCCAGCACATACGCCAATACCAGAGCGCCTTGGTGAGATATTCGATGGTCTCACGAGTATTATTGCAGAGACACAGCCGACAATGATGGCGATCGAGAAGCTCTTCTTTGCCCGCAATATAACTACCGCTATGAGCGTAGCCGAAGCACGTGGCGTAGCGCTGCTGACTGGCCAGCGGGCAGGGCTGCGGATTGAGGAATATACACCACTCCAGATCAAGCAGACAATCACTGGCTATGGCAAAGCAGATAAAAAGCAAGTGCAAGAGATGGTGCGGCTCCAACTAGGCCTTCAGACGGTGCCCAAGCCAGACGACTGTGCAGATGCTCTCGCGGCAGCGATTATGGCAGCGTTTATGACGCGGCAGAGATAGTGAGCTGCTACCAGGTGTAACTACACTAACAAGGCCAGAAATTAGATTATAAAAAGGCTTACACTTGTGCTCTATTAGAGATGAGGAAAAGAAAAGCGCTAAGATTGGCGTTTTCGGTACATTGCACCAGAACGATGGTATAATTAAACTATGCAACTACCGCGAGGAAGACAACAACCAGCCCGAATGGGCAGATATGCCAACTTTGGAGAAGTTCGCCAGTCGAAGCCACCGCGCCGGAGACGCGAGCATAAGCATTTCTTGTGGTTTTGGAATATGAGCAAAAAGAAGAAGGCGATGGTGATCCTGACGCCGTTTTTGCTCTTCTTGCTGATTGTGCCGATCTTGACATACCTATATTATGCACGTGATATCTCTGATCAAGAGCGGCTGATGAACCGCAATAACACTGGTATTGTCCTCAATGATGTCAACAACAAGCCACTCTATAGTGTGGGGCGAGCCCAGCACCGCAATATGGTAAAACTAGCTGACATCTCAGACAGTATGAAAAATGCGCTTCTGGCTAGTGAGGATAAAGACTTCTATAAACACCCTGGGTTTAGTCTAATCGGTATCTTCCGGGCAGCCTTCCAGCGCCATGGTGGTGGCTCGACCATTACGCAGCAGCTTGCCAAGAACACCGTCCTCACAAGCGAACAGACCTTTATGCGTAAATATCAAGAGCTGTTCGTAGCGCTCGCGATCGAGCAGAACTATACGAAGGACCAAATCCTCGAGATGTATCTCAACTCTGTGTATTATGGCGAAGACTCATTCGGTATCGAAGAGGCAGCCAAGATTTACTTTGGTAAAGCGCCGAAGGATCTCACGTTGGCTGAGAGTGCTATGCTTGTTGGTGTGCTACCAGCCCCAACTGCCTACTCACCAATCAGTGGTAGCCCAGAAAAGGCTAAGCAGCGTCAAAAGACAGTGCTTGGCCGCATGGTTGATGTGGGTGCCATCACTAATGAGCAAAAAGACGCAGCGTATGCGCAGCAGCTCTCGTATGCGTCGACGGCAAATACCGTCAAGTCGATTGCACCACACTTTGCACAGATGGTTATAAACCAGCTCAAACAGAAACTATACAGTGCGGAAGATAAAAATGCGTATGATAAGTTAATGCGCTCGGGCTACCAGGTGAAGACAACGCTCAATATGGATACGCAGCAGATGCTAATCGATAACGTCTCCAAGCAGATTCCATACCTCAACAACCGTGGTGGGACGAACGCGAGTGGTGTTGTGATAGACGTCAAGACAGGCCGCGTACGTGCACTGGTGGGTAGTGCCGACTACAATAACCCACAGTGGGGTAATGTCAATATGGCCACAACGCCGCGCCAACCAGGCAGTAGCTTCAAGCCGATCTACTATGCAGGAGCACTAGCCGAGGGGGTTATTACACCAGCGACAATTTTCCAAGATAAGCCAACGGACTTCGGCGGTGGCTACCAGCCGCTCAACGCTGACAAACGTTGGCACGGGAGTGTGACGACGCGTCGAGCAATTAGCTGGTCGCTCAATATCCCGAGCGTGGAGATCATGAAGAAGTTTGGTATTAGTAAGTCGGTTCAAACAGCTAACAATCTTGGTATCTCGTCGATTACTCAAGCAACAGGTGAGAAGAATGGCTTGTCTCTCGCACTTGGCTCGGGTGAGGCGTCACTAACGCAAATGACTAATGCCTATGCAGCTTTTGGCAACCAAGGGCAGCAGTTTGAGCTGGGGCTCATCGAGCAGGTTAATGACAAATACAACAAGAAAGTTAGCTGGCCCAACGCAACGAGCAAGCGGGCAATTAGCGAAGGCGGTGCCTACTTGATCTCAAATATTTTGTCCGATAATTCGGCACGAGCGAGCGTGTTTGGTTCAACCCTCACGGTGCCTGGCCACACTGCGGCTGTCAAGACAGGGACGACGAATGATAATAAAGATGCGTGGACGATTGGCTATAACCCAGAGTATGCTGTTGGCGTTTGGGTTGGTAATAATGATAATACACCAATGAAAAATGGTGGCTCAGACATGGCAGGGCCAATCTGGCGCAACACAATGACGAAACTCTTAGCAGGCCAGTCGAATACCCAATTCCCTGTGCCAAGTGGTGTTGTGCAGCGCTCGGTCTGTACGAGCGACGGTGGCCTGGCTACTACTGAGAATGCTAAGGGGACGTACAAAGAATACTTCCTAACTGGTGCATTGCCAACCAAGCAGTGTAATGTTGTGCGCACCAAGATCGAAGTTTGTAACCTCAGTGATAAAAAGATGGAGTCTATCTACGAAGATGACTTCGACAGTACAAAGTACTCGAAGAACAGCTCAGACTGCTCCACGACGAAACAGCAAATCCGTGTCTGCGACGTTGAGCAAAAGCGCATCATTACCATCGACGAAAAAGACTTTGACAGTAGTCGTTACTCAAAGAACATCGCAAGCTGCCGGTCGTCAAGTAGCAGAGGGAGCTCTGGCAGTACAAGCGACGACAGCGATAATAGCTCGACCATCAACGGTAATACTCGCCGTCGCAATAATACCGGCAACAGTGGCAATACCGGTGGTACGAGTGGTGATAGTTCTGGTACTGGCGGTACGAGCGACGATGATAGCTCTGGGCAGAATAGTCAGAACAATACTGGTGGCAATAACAACAACTTCTTTAGGACTAACTTTTAGTGCTTTGAGGAGGTGCGGATGATTGCTCATATTGCTGGCCAAGTTGATGAGAAGTTTGCGGGTAGTGTCATTATTGATGTGCAGGGGGTTGGCTATGAGATAGCGGTTGCAGCGCATGATTATGATGCGATGCAGCTTGGTGAGACAGTCAAGCTCTATACATATCACCATATCCGAGAGCAAGCTCAGGAGCTATTTGGCTTTTCATCGCGGGCAGCTAAGAAACTGTTTGAGTTGCTCATCACTGTGCAGGGTGTAGGTCCCAAGGCAGCGCTGGCCATTCTCAGTCTTGGTGAGGCTGAGCAGGTGCGTAATGCCTTGGCCAATGCCGATGCGGCCTTTATCCAAAAAGCCAGTGGGGTGGGCAAAAAGACTGCCGAGCGTGTGGTGGTAGACCTGCGAGATAAGGTGGGTGTACCAACGTACTATGCTACTCACGACGCGCCTGTGCAGGCAGAGCTTGATACAAACGACGAAGCGCTCGAAGCGTTGGTTGCGCTAGGCTATACGTTGGCAGATGCCACCAAAGCACTTGCTCATGTCGATACGAGTTTACCCACAGCGCAGCGAGTGACAATGGCGTTGAAGCAATAAGCCACGTTGATATCGATAGAGAATAGCATTATAAATTGCCAAAACTCTTGGCGGTGAAAAGATGTTTCTTGTGTTAAACAAGTAAAACGTTACTTGCTTGGGCTAATATCTTCCCCTGTAATTCTTTTGGGGAGCCAATCATCTTTCTTAAAATACCAATCTCCGAGTATTAGAACCAAACCTTGCTGTTATACGAAGGGATCATACTCTATCGAGAAAATAGTGAGAAGTGTAATAGTTGCTGAGGATTTGGCATAATATCAGTAACTTGACATACTGACAACAGTGGAATACGATAGTGACTATTATGAATAGTGCCCCTTTGTTGTCGGCTACAGTGCAGCGTGCTCGTCAGGCCTATCCATCGCTACCATACCATAACACGCAACATATGGATGATGTGGTGCAAATGACAAAAGAGCTGATACGCCTTGTGCCTCGATATACTTTCTCCGCTCAGCAGCAGGAGCTTCTCGTTATAGCAGCGGCCTGGCACGATGCAGGCTACGACCATGCCGCAGCCAACGAATACTGGTGCAAAGAAGCATACTCGGTTGCATTATTTGTACAAGACAGCCAAAGAGAACGGCTTGAGCTGGATAGCGAGGCCTATGCCTTTGTGGAGCGAGCAATTCTTGGCACGATTGTCGTACCGCCACTACAGCGCAGCACCCTTGAGGCTAAGTTACTTCATCTGGCCGACATCGGGTTTCTCTTTGCGGATTGGCAGACATTTTGGCGGGGGAGTATGAATTATCGGGTAGAGGAGCAACCAGATACTCCATGGGTAGAGTTTTTGCAGAGGCAGCAGCGCTTCTTTGCAATATGTTTAGCAGAGATGCAGACAGATGGTTTGTTACTAGGTATTGCTCCATCTGTTGTTAGCCAGTATTGCGCGGCACTGCAGCAGCATATAGAGCAATTTGCGCGTATGCCAGAGCCAGTAGATCATACTGCAAAATAATATTGCATGTAGTAGTAACAATGCAAAAAATATGAGATAATAGCACATAGTGTGAAAAATCCTGAGCAGAAAAAATCGGAGAAGCCTGATACACATCATGTATCTCGTCTAAGAGAAATGGCGAGTGTGGGGCTGACAGCCCTGCGCTATAGTGGCGCAGAATATATTGCACGGCAGGCGCGTGACGGTAAGCCGATTGGGTTCTCACTTGCAGCTTTTATGGCAGCTGATGTTGCTGATGGGCAAATTCTTGATGATACGCCTCTGCGTCGTGTAACTGATGGTGTAGTAGACACAGCTGCTGTGGTGCGCGTGATGTATGAGCTAGGCAAGCGCTACCCTGAGGCACGAGCGGGAATTGCCGCCGTTGCCCTTGGGCAGGCAGCAACTGGCGCAGCCAATGCCTACCACCTAGCAAAAACTGGTGAAGTGACCAAAGGTGGGAGCTACAAACGAGCCGCTAATATCGCTACGGCGGCTTTTGCCGTTGTAGCGGCACGTGGTAATCCAGGGCGAACGCGCCTCGCAGGCGGTATAGCGGCTGGCATTGTTGCAGCTACAACAGTACCGCACTTACGTGGAATTGGTAAGCCGACGGGTAAGCAAGTTCGTCGGTTATAATACGCATAGCTGAGGCATGTAGGCACCTCTGTTGACAACTGATAGAGTTATCCATATAATAGGACATCTATGTTTGATAAATTTCCTAATTCTCAGGTTGATATTGCACCAGAATCAATTAACCAGTCAAAGGAGTATTATGTAAGAGCCTTTGAGGGGTCGGTGAAACGTGCTAGTGAGCGCTATCCTAAGCTGCCTTACCACCACCCTGGGCACATGAAAGATGTGATGGAGGCAGTTGGCGAGCTTGTAGAACTCTTGCCTGGTGATGGCTATCCGCGTGTGATTAACCCATGGCAAAAAGACCTCCTTGCCTTAGCGGCGGCCTGGCATGATGCTGGCTTCGATGATAAGGCAGCTCGGACGTATCCGACGAAGGAAGAATATGCAATAGTGCTCATGAAGGAAGATCTCAAGAGCAATGAGATTCATCTGACTAGTAGCGACATTGCTTTTCTCGATCGGGCTATTAGAGGCACAATTATGACTGGCTCGCCACAGCGTGATACACCCGAGGCGAAGCTGCTCCATCACGCTGATATGGCCTATATGACAGCTGATTGGAAGACATTCTGGCGCGGTGCTGAGGTATTTCACGATGAGGAGCACCCGGACATGTCCTGGGAGAAATTCCAGAAGTTTGAGGCAAAATTCTTCCCAATATACATGGAGTCATTGAAAAACGACTTTCAATCACTTGGTATTGCTGAGGACGAAATCAAAAAACGATTGGATACTCTTAAATCTCACCGTAAGCGCATTATGGGAATGAGCAACCCATGGCTTGAGCGACAGAATAATCAGTAATGACAAGCAACATCTTCTCCTCTACAATAGAGCAAGAGAAGGAGGTGATAAAAATGAAAAACTGTGACATCTGCCCATTTGTGGCAGAGCAAACAACTGATGACCCGGCGGTGGTCATGCAAACTGATCGATGGAATGCGGTGCTCGATCGTAATCAGCTATACCTTGGCAAGGGGTTTGTGACGCTACGTGAGCATAAATCGTCGCTTGGTGAGCTCGATGAGACCGATTGGCGCGAACTCCACGAGGTAATCCGCAGCATGGAGCATGCAATTACCCAGGCCTTTGGTGCAGACGTGTGCAACTGGGAATGCCTGATGAACAATGCCGTCAAGGCTGGGCAGTCGACCCATGTGCACTGGCACCTCTACCCGCGCTATGCTAACGGTACGCACTTTGCGGGGGAGGAATTCCCTGACCCAAAGTGGCCACGGCATCTAGAGAGTGGTGAGCACCATGTGAGTGATGAGCTGTTTGACAAGATTGTCCTTGCGGTGCAAGAGAACTTACCACAGTCTTAAGGCAACCAGCGGAAGTAATACAAGATACTTTAACTATCTTCGTAAAAGAATTGCTTAGATAATTCATCATGCACTACCAATGCTATAATAAACCTATGGCGATAGAACGAATTGTTGATACCAGTAGCCACGCGGATGATAGCGAGGAGCAGCATATTGAGGTGACGCTGCGGCCACAGCGCTTTGCGGAGTATGTGGGGCAGGAGCGCCTGAAGAAGAATTTGCAGTTGGCAATTGCGGCGGCTAAGAAGCGTAGTGAGCCGATCGACCATGTTTTGCTCTATGGCCCACCTGGCCTCGGCAAGACGACGATGGCGGCGGTGATTGCCAACGAAATGGGAGCTGGCTTGCGAGTCACCAGTGGCCCAGCGATCGAGAAAGCGGGCGATTTAGCATCAATCTTGACCAACCTTAACGATGGCGATGTGTTGTTTATCGACGAGATCCACCGCTTGGGGCGGGCTGTGGAAGAGATTTTATACTCGGCGATGGAGGATTTTAAGCTCGATATTGTCATTGGCAAAGGACCAGCGGCCCGCAGTGTCCGGCTCGATCTACCACGCTTTACAGTGATTGGCGCGACGACACGGACGGGGAGCCTTGCAGCACCACTGCGCGACCGGTTTGGGCATATCTATCGTTTGGAGTTTTACACTCCAGAGGAGATTGCGCAGATTATCACGCGGGCAGCGACTATCCTCGAGACGCACATCAAGCCAGAGGCGTCGCAATTACTCTCCACGAGGGCGCGCCTCACACCACGGATTGCTAACCGCTTGCTCAAGCGGGTGCGTGACTATGCGGATGTAAACGGCGATGGTATTATTGATGTAGCAACGACAACACAAGCGCTAACCCTGCTGGAAGTTGACGAGCTTGGCCTCGACCCAGCTGACCGTAACCTGCTGCTCTCGATGCTCGATACCTATGGTGATAGCCCGGTTGGTCTGACGACAATTGCTGCTCTGACAGGTGATGAGACAACGACGATCGAAGACTTCTATGAGCCATATCTCCTGCAGATTGGTTTTATAGAGCGAACGCCGCGAGGCCGGCGGGTGACACCACGAGCACGACAGCATCTTGGCCGCGCAATGGGGTAAGACGCATGAGGTGATGAGCCCAAGATATGCTACAATATACCCATGAATTCACAACGATTGCAACGCAATGATCCACCACGGCCCGTCGCCTATGATGTCGATGGTAACCCACTCTATGCCGAGCCACCCACGGCACCACGCGCGAGCAGCACACTCTATGATGTGAGCGGCAAAGAAGGCGCTCCCCACTACCATGCGCCGCGCCCAGAAGCGAACCTGCCACGGATGTCATCAGAAGTGCGTCGCCGCCATGATGAATCAGTCATGGCCTTCCCGAATCTCAACCTGAGTGAGCAAGAATACATCATTAGTGTGGTGCGTCGCCACCCAATCGGTATGCTGCCAGCGATTGTTATGTCGACCTTGATGACGAGCATTGTCTTGGCACTGATGTTTAATTACGACTATATTTTTGACCTTCTGCACCTGCCAGCTTCTGCTTCTGGGTCATTTATGTTGCTGTGTATGGCGCTCATCTTGGCCTTTATTCTTGGTGGCTATGTGTCGGTCTGGGTTTATACGCGCAATATGTTTTATCTAACAAATGAGAGTGTTATCCAAGAGATCCAGACCAGTATTTTTTCACACACCGAGCAAACGGTCAGCCTAATGAATATCGAAGATGCCAGCTACAACCAGCGTGGTGTCCTCCAAGCAATGTTTAATTATGGCTCCATCCGCCTCAGTACGGAGGGCGACGAAACAACCTATCGCTTCTCGTTCGTAGCCAACCCCAAGCAAGAAATCGCGACGCTTAATAACGCAGTAGAGGACTTCAAGAACGGCCGGCCAGTGGCAAATGACTAATACTAGCAGACGTTGATGATAAAAAACACCGAGCAGACAAAGCTTGGTGTTTTTCGTATATCTATATAATAGAGATTTAGGTATTATTGCGGTTGGTCTTGGTGTAGTCTGCCTCACGCTCTAAGTTGGCAGTGAGTTTGTAGCCTTTACACTGGTTGTCGGTGGTGCAGTCGGTGCCACTGTAGTGGTAGCTAGACTGGGCGCTGCCAAGCTTGTGGCCATTTGGATCGGTAAAGAGCGATGGGTCAACCGAGCGCAGTGTCTTGCTATCGATCGTGTTGGGGTAGTGGTTGTTTTTCTCAAAATACACTTCTTCCAGGCTATAGTACATCGCGTTAATGGCGGTCTTGCGCTGGTTGTCACGCTGCGTCGCTTCGGTCGCGATTTTCTCGCTGAAAAAGAGCCAGCTGCCCGTTGCAAGGAGAGCAATCACAACGATGAGCTCAATAACGGTAAATCCTTTATGTGCCTTCATGGTGTTATTATAGCATGTCTACCACGAAATTTCTTTAGAAGATTGTTGCTGTTTCGTACTCCACATTGATAGAGCAGTGGAAGCTGGAGGCTAATAAAAATAAATAAATCGGTGATATCGAGGCTTTGTAAATACAAATCAATCTCCACGCGGACAACGGTAAGAGATTCTGGTATAATAAATCCTTGAAGGAGAGGGGACGTATGACCAAACAATCGAATACGACACAAACCACAGACGACGGCAAGCTCAAAGCGCTTGGCCTCGCGATGGATCAGATTACAAAACAATTTGGCGACGGTGCCATTATGAAGCTTGGTGAGTTCCATCAGGCAGATGTAGCGGTGATTCCGTCTGGCTCGCTGAGCCTCGATCTTGCGCTGGGTGGCGGCTATCCTAAGGGGCGCATTATCGAGATTTATGGGCCAGAGAGTAGCGGTAAGACGACGCTGACACTGCATGCTATTGCTGAAATTCAGAAGCAGGGTGGCACAGCGGCCTTTGTTGACGCTGAGCATGCGCTCGACCCGAGCTATGCCAAGAAGCTTGGTGTTGATACCGATAATCTCTTGGTATCGCAGCCAGATAATGGTGAGCAAGCGTTGGAGATTACGGAGACGCTGGTGCGGTCGAACGCCGTTGATCTCATCGTGGTGGACTCGGTGGCAGCGTTGACGCCGCAAGCAGAAATTGACGGTGACATGGGTGATTCACACATGGGTCTCCAGGCTCGCCTGATGAGCCAGGCACTGCGCAAGCTCACCGGGATTATCAACAAGAGCAAAGCAACCGTCATTTTCATCAACCAGATCCGCATGAAAATCGGCGTAATGTTTGGCAACCCCGAGACGACAACTGGTGGTAATGCGCTAAAGTTCTATGCCTCGCAGCGGGTGGATATTCGCCGGATTGGGCAGATCAAAGTGGGTGATGACATTCGCGGTAACCGCACGAAGGTAAAGGTGGTCAAAAACAAGATTGCGCCGCCTTTCCGCGTTGCCGAGTTCGACATCATGTATAACGAAGGCATCTCTAGGACCGGGGATATTCTCGACCTAGCAGTGCAGCATGGCATTGTTGATAAGTCTGGTGCTTTCTTCAAATACGGTGGCGAGACAATTGGCCAAGGCCGCGACAAGACCAAAGAGTATCTCAAAGAGCATGCCGATACCTTGGCTGAAATTGATAGTAAAGTTCGTGAGGCAGTGAAGGCGGCGGAAGAATAGTTGATGGATGACGAGAGACGAGCACAGGAATTTACAGACAAATATCTACAATCATGGTTAGAGCCTGACCAAGCCACCCGACATGAATGCATTCGCAAAATCTGGGCACCCGATGGCCAATTATGTGTAGCTGATCCTGCTCAGACGATTGAAGGTGTAGCAGCGATTATTGCTCACGTCGATCAGCTATACGGGGCCTTGAGTCAATTAAGATTTGTTTACGATCAGCGCATTGTCTGTGGTGACGCGCTATTGCTACGTTGGTCAATTTTTGATCAATCTGGCCAGCAGCGTATCAAACGCGGCGTTAACATTGTTTGGCGTGATGAGTTGGGCCGTGCTCAGCGAGTATATATGTTTATGAATGTTGAATAGAAACGACTGTTAAATTTATAGACATAACTCAACTTACTTACTGATGATAATAACGAGCGCAACGCATCAAAAGCAGTAACTGATATAAAGAACAATACACAGGAGTAAGTGATGCATAATGATCTATGGCAGAGGTATCACCCAAATGGAGCGCCAAAACAGGGTGAAGGCTGTGCCCGCAAAGACATAACCAAGGATACTATTGTTGCGGCAGCGCATGTTTGGTTGTGGCGGCGTAGTAGTGATGGTGTGACATATTGCTTCAGCGCCGGTCTGACCAGGTCAAAAACTGGCCAGGTTATTGGGATATTTCGGCAGCAGGGCACGTGAGCATTGGCGAAACACCGCTTGATGCGGCACTGCGTGAGGCTCAAGAAGAAATTGGTATAACGCTTGATACTTCTCGAGTGAAGTTCATTGGAAGTTTGCCAAAGCGCAAATCAGCGTATAGCGAGTTTCACTTCGTTTATATCTATGAATATCACGATGAGCCGCTCGATATGGTTGATGGTGAAGCAGCAGCACTGCGCTGGGTGCCGTATGACACATTCCGTCAGATGATCGAGCAGCCAGAAGATGCAATGCTTGTGCCGCATCGGCCACTCTATTTTGCACTGTTAATGGAAGAACTAGGACGAATATCGCGCGAGTCATGAAATAGAGGTAGAGACCAAAGACCAAGGCAACGAGTTTAGAGTCGACACCAGAGGAGCAAAAATAAAGCATGGATATCGAAAACCACTACAGAAACGACACTCCGTTTACTCGGGCAATCATCCTCCATGGACGACCAGACCATGACGAGTACTACAATATCCAGGGTGACAGCTCAAGCAACTCACATTGGCTGCCTTGGCTCCAGCAACAACTCTTGATACGTGGGATACTGACGCAAACACCTGAGATGCCTCGTCCATACGAGCCACGCTATGAGGTGTGGCACCAAGAATTTACCCATCTGCTAGTGGATGAGCGTACGCTGCTAGTGGGCCATAGCTGTGGTGGAGGTTTTTTGCTTCGCTGGCTGAGTGAGGGAAATTGCCGGGTTGGCCGGGTCGTACTGGTGGCACCGTGGCTGGATGTTGAGGGAGAGGCAGGAGATTTCTTTTGCTTTGCACTCGACCGCCAGATAGACCGCAAAGCAGTGCACGGCATTGATGTGCTCTACTCTACCGACGACTACCCACACCTACAAAGCTCCACGGCAAAGCTTCGTCGTGAGCTACCCCGGCTATGCTACCATCGATTTGTCGACCATGGTCATTTTACCTTCAGCGCGATGCAGACGCGAGCGTTTCCAGAGCTGGTAGAAATTTGTTTAAGAGAGGAGAAGAAATGACTGAGAATGATGACTTGAAAGACGAAAGTAGCGTGCTAGATGCGCTTCCCACGACGCAGATTGATATAACGCGCATAGCGAATTTGCGCGAGATACTCAAAGAGTACGGGCACAAGACTACAGAAATATGTAGTATGCAGCTTGGCTATGATAATCATCTCTATGTTTTGCTCTCGAGCAATATTCCAATGAGAGATGGGTGGGCTTGTTTTACAGAAATCAAGGTAGATAGTGTCTTTTCGGTTCTTGAATTTGTCATTGATTGGGAGAAAGAGGCGGTTAAACAGGTAATACACCTTGACCTTGGCCGGCATTTTATTAATTTTTGCTACATTCAGCCGATTGGTGATAAGCTGCTGCTGGTCTGCCCACGGATGGACTATGAGGAGCCGTCTATGGGTAATAATGCAGAGATTGTTGATAGAACTGGCAAGGGGATCATGCTAGGGTGCTTGGGTGATGCGGTTCGCGAGGTGATTGTCACAGAGAGTAGCGATATCATCACCAGTTATTTTGATGAAGGTGTATATGCGTGGTATAACCCAATCAGTGGCCTTGGAGTGAGAGCGTGGGATGATAAACTGCGAGAGAACTCTGATAAGACTCCAGCGTTCACGCGAGATGACGTCATTTGTATGTTCTTTGATGAGTGTAAGAATTTTTGGTACAAAGATATATCTGATTTTAAGCTAAGAAAGGTTAGTCCAGCAGGTGTATACACAATATACGAACCTATTAATAGTATGAGAGCTTTTCTTGCCTATGATAATGCTAATAAATTGCTTGCTAATGGAGGGTATGACCAAGAGAATACGTTTTATGTTGTTGATGTATCCTCCGCTCGAGATGAGCACACGCGCCGACCAGCTGTTATGATTGGACATATGACGTCAGTAGCAAAGATTGAGTTTATTTCTAATGGCAAGAACGTCGAGGAAATAAATAGCGATCAATCAGCTTTTCGTACCAATAAAGCTGTCTTCATCGATAAAGCATATAATATCTATCTCAAAGCATTTCAGTAGTAGGGTGAGCATAGCTCATTTCTAGAGAGGTGAGCTAGGTGACATGACTAAATAAACTTGCGTATAATAAATATATGCCAACAGAAAAAACCTACACCATTACTGCGCTTACTGCACAGGTGCGAAATGCCGATCGAGTGAATGTATTCATCGATGGTACGTATGATTTTAGCCTTGATGTGGCGCAGGTGGTGGATTGTGGCGTGAAGGTGGGGCGAATACTAACTGAAGCCGAGCTGACTGAGCTACGCCACGAGGGGGAGTTTGGTAAGCTCTACGCACGGGCGCTTGAGTACACTCTGATGCGGCCGCACAGTGCGCGCGAAATCCGTGACTATCTCCAGCGCAAAACACTGCCACGCAAGTATAAACAACCCAAAACTGGTACGTTGGTTGAGAAGCCTGGTGCTTCGCTAGCGGTTGTGCAGCGGGTGTTTGCGCGTCTTAGGCAGCGTGGTCATATCGATGATGAGGCATTTGCCCAGTGGTGGGTGGAAAATCGCCACCAGAGTAAGGGTGCGTCGCGCCGCAAGTTGGAGGCAGAGCTACGTGCCAAGGGTGTTGCACCGGAGGTGATAAACCAAGCATTAGCGCAGTCGAGGCGGACTGATGAAGACGAGCTAGTGAAGGTGATTGCCAAAAAACGCCCCCGCTACCCAGACGAGCAAAAGCTTATCGCGTATCTTTTGCGCCAAGGCTTTGCCTATGATGATATCCGAGCCGCTTTGGCGGGTGATGAATACTGATTGTGTTAGCGACGCTCGTCGCTCTTAATTGATTCTCGGGCTTGCGATGGCTTACGAAAGGGGTTGACGTATTCGCCACTACTCATGGCCGGTTGGGTGGCCTTTTGCTCGGGTTTTTTGGTCTCAGCCTGCGACTGGACGATGATAGCATCGTTATTAATCTCGATAATTTGTGACCGATGGATAACTAGCTCAGCATCATTGAGGCGGTGGAGCCACGAGCGCCGGACGATGAGTTGCTGGATGACAAAATTACCCGTCTCGATCGTATAATCGCTAATCTTACCGAGGCGTCGCCCGCGCTTGTCTTGAACAGTCATACCCAAAAGGTGAAACTTGAGCTCGTAGAGGCGCTGAATCTTGATGACGTCGGTGGGGGTGATGAGCTCGTCGACAGAGTCGATAATCATACCAAGCTCACTCATCTCACGCACATCAGCGAGGCGGAGCAGCATGGTTGTGTCGTTAGCAAATGAGCCATCTACAGTGTAGGCAACGATGGCTAAGGTTGCTGGATCGACAAGCGGCTGGGCTAGGCTGCCAACTTTACCACCCATTTGCAAGCTCATCACAGGATAGTTGGCGAGTGCAGATCCGAGCAGTATCATATGTGTAGTATAGCATTGCGCCGCAAAAAGCTCCACTAGCGGCCGCGCAAAATGTTACTCGACAAATGGGTTACGCGAGCTAATCGGCAGTTGGCTGGCACTTTGGTCGGATTCACTGGCGGTTTTGAGTTGCTCGATTTTTTTAATGGTCGCTTGGTCGATACCATTGGTGGGCTGGGACGGGGCAGCCTCTGACGCCTTGGAAATGGTGGTATTAAGCAAGAAGGTAATAACGGCTAGGCCACCGAAGGCAATAATAACAAAGAGAATGATGTGGTAGCGGTGGAGAAATTTACTACTGGCGCGCCCAAGCGCGGCGAGTGAGAGATCGCTGTTCATGATCGGAGATATACCTCGATGGTTAATGTGTTGCTAGTGATGCTATCGGGTGGCTGGCCCTGAGCGGTGCTGCGCGAGAGATCAACATTGGCTATGCGCATCTTTGTCAGGCTTTGCTCAACAAGATACATGAAGGTGAGAAGCTTGCGATACTCGACGGGGTTCTTGACGGTAACAGAGGCGGTGGTGGCTTTGAGCCCGGCAATCGCAGGGAGGGATGTACCCGTCTTGCTGCTGCTTGATGAACTACTCGATGAGCCGCCCTTGGCGTTGTCATCAGCAAAGGTGATGTCTGAGATGGTAATGCCGGCTTTGCGGGCAAAGTCGTTAAGGTCGTTGATAATCTGATCTTGATATTGGTAGCTTTTGCTCTCGGCGGCGATCTTGGAGGCGCGTTCGACGGCATGATGCTGCGTTTTGAGCATCTTTTCGGTCTGGGAGAGCTCTTGCAGCTCCGACTCACTAGCGGCAGCTTGCGAGGCAACGGTGCTGGCATCGGCCGCAAAGCCATCAAGCCAGTTGTAGGCCAGGGCAAAACCGCCAGCCCCAATTGCAGTAATGACTACCAGCGACACGGCGAGGATAATCCGGAGGTTTGTCGCCGTTAGCGTGAATTTTTTGCTCATTGTTGGCCGATTCCTTTCTTGAATGTGACACTGTAGGTTGAGGTGTAGGGATAACTACCAGCGTCTTTGTCTTGCAATGTGATGGATTGGAAGCTGACACTGGAGAATATGGCGGAGTCATTGAGGCGGTTGCGCAGAGCAATGGCATCGTTGTAGCCTTTGGCACGAATGCTCAGCGTGGTGGGGGTGCCAAAGGTGGTTGGGTCGATGCTGAGCTGCTCGATGATAACGTTGGGCGGAAGGCGATCGGCAATGAGCTTGATGAGGCGGGTGTACGAGACCTGTTGGTCGAGGATAGCTTTGGCAGTGGTAAGGTTAGCTTTGAACTCAGTAGCCTCACGCTTGACGGTGGCGTATTCGGCAGTTTTGTTGTGGTTGCGCTCTACGGCAGCTTCGTTGCGGCCCCGCTCGGTTGCGATGAAGAAATACACGCCGCCAATCTCAGCCAAAACAACAAAGACCAAGACAAACAGCAGCACGACATAGCGGCGCAGTAAGGTGTTGGTGCGGCTCGCAGCGAGTTGTTTTTTATACGCTGGTGGCAATAGATTAATCATTTCCAAATCTCCCCACTACTAAGGCTGGCCAAGCCTGCAACACTGATATACCGTGGCCGAAACTGCTTTTGGGGCTGCTGGAGTTTGCCAAAGTCGAGCTTTTGCCATGGATTGACGACGCGCACTGGCATGACGAGATCGTTAGTGAAGAAGTCACCCATGCCTGGTACATTGCTACCACCACCGACGATGACGATTTGCTCGATCTTACGCTCATCGCCAATCCGGTCGTTATAATAGCGGATCACCTTGCGAATTTCGGTGCTAATGCGCTTAAGGCTTGGCTTGAGTGCTTCGGTGATGCCAGCTTGGCGTGGCCCAGGCGAGAGGCCATTGAGCACCTTGAGCTGGTGGGCATTCTCGAGTGTGATGTTAAGATGCTTCGAGATGTCGATAGTGAAGGTATTACCGCCAATTGCTACCCCACCAGTCAGGCGGACAGCGCTTTTATCCAGCACGGCGATATCAGTGCTCGCTGGGCCAATATCGACGACGAGCGTGAGAAGGTTGCCAGCATCAGCGCTGTCGAGCACGCGCGCAATAGCGTTGATATTGGGCTCAACAACCACCGGCACGAGCCCCACCGCTTCGGCTGCTTGCAAACAGGCGTCGACCAGCTGCTTAGGCACGGCTGACATCACAACGTTGAGCTGCTCTTTGGTGTGCTCGATCACTTCATAATCAACGTAGAGCGAATCGAGCGGCAAGGGGATGTACTGGTCGACCTCTACCTGGATAGCGCCATCGAGGTGCGCTGCTTCTTTAGCTGGGATCATGAAAGTGCGCGAGTAGGTGCGACTAGTCGGCACGCCAATTACCACGTGGTCGCTACCGAGGTTGCCAATGAGATGTTCGTTGATGAGCGAGCTGAGGCGCTCGGCTAGGTAGGAGTCATCAGGGTTGTCGAGGGATGTTTGGACTTCCTTGGGGTCGAGGTCAAGCGAACCATAGCCTAGCACGAGCCAGCGCTTGGGGTCGATCGACATGATTTTGATGCCTGTCTGACTAATGTCGAGACCAATGATTGGTTTGTCGCGATAAAATAACTTTGCCATGATACGTTCGTTTCCGTCATTATAGCATAAGCGATATGATAAACGCTAGCGTTTTGAGGAGGATTGTCATGGATCGGTAGACTGTTGTTCGTGGTGTGATAATGGCAGAAAAGACAGGTCGCTGGCCAGTGGCAGATCACGCCATCGGATAAAGAGCTGATGCGTGGTTGAAACGCTGACGGAGAATAGGGAATCCAGTCTTACTTAATCTGATTTGCCATATTCGAGATTGGCAACATCACCGAAGCAGCAATCAGCCCCACCATGCCACCCATGATGACGATCATGACGGGCTCGATGATGGAGCTGATGCCATCAATCGCGACGTCCACTTCCTCTTCATAATAATCTGCCACCTTTACCAGTACAGTGTCGGTCTGGCCAGTCTCTTCGCCAACGGAAAGCATTTGTGCCACGATGGGTGGGAAGAGTGGATTTTTTTCGATGATGCTTGAGAGATTGCGCCCATTTTTGACTTGCTCGGCAGCATCATTGAGGGCATTTTCGTAGACTTTGTTGCCCACTGCTCGGGCAGTCACGCGGAGCGATTCGAGCACTGCTACCCCCGACCCCATCAACGCCGAGAACGTGCGAGCAAAGCGAGCAACGGCGATCTTGGTAATGATATCGTTGATTTTTGGTATCTTGAGAATGATGGTGTGGAGCCAGAGTTTGCCTGCTGGTGTCTTGATATAGCGACGGAAGAAGTATATCCCTGCACCGAGCGCAGCAATGATAAAGATCCCATATTGGATGATAAACGCGCTCAGCCCGAGCATAAACTCGGTAATGGCGGGTAGCTTGGCGTCCGGCCCGCCGAGGCCGCGCACAATGCCACCGATTTGTGGAATAACAAAGACCATCAAGCCAAAAAAGGCGGCAATGGTGATAACGATGAGCACGGTAGGGTATGTCATGGCGCTTTTGATCTTCTTGCGCATACTGGCGTTCTTTTCTTGTTGCATGGCGAGGCGCTTGAGGATATCATCGAGAATACCAGCTGCCTCACCCGCGCGCACCATGTTAATAAAAACGGTGTTGAAGGTCTCTGGGTGCTTTTCGAGTGCGTCGGCGAGTGCCATACCGCCCTCGACATCGCGTAGCAGGTCGCCCGTCACCATTTGGAGGGCTTTACTACTAGTGTGGTCGTGCAGCGAACCCATGGCGCGTAGCAGCGGCACACCAGCCGACACCATGGCGCTGAGCTGGCGGGTAAACATCACCAAGTCCTCACTCTTAACCTTGTTGCCGCCAAAGAGAGCAAAGCTGGCGCGTTTTGGCTTGACCTCTTCAGCACTAATTGGTCGCAGGCCTTGACGGCTCAGGCTGGCTAGGGCACTGGCACGATCGGGAGCGTCGATCGTTCCATTGATGGAGTCGTTTTTGTTCGTGATGGCGATGTAGCGAAATTGTGACATGTTATTCCTTTGTGACGCGGAGCACTTCTTCTACAGTGGTGTTGCCGCGGATTGCTTTTATTAATCCATCGGTGAGCATAGTGGTCATCCCCTCGGCGACGGCTTGGTCTTGGATTTCATTGCTGGTATTGCCGCCGATAATCATCTTTTGGATTTCGCGCGAAGTGCCGAGGACTTCGTAGATACCCACCCGGCCCTTGAAGCCGGTGTGATTACATTCATCGCAGCCGTTTGGACTTGGCCGCCAGAGCGCGGCGATGGTGGTGTCCGTCGTGCCCCAGGGCGTCTCACTACCGACCTTTTGGACGATAGCCTGGGCCTCGAGCTGATGGATGTAATAGAAATTTTGACCCGGCGCAAGGTGGAAGAGGCGAGTGATCTCTGCAACCTCTGTTTGGTCGGGCACGTAACTCTGGCGGCAGTTCATACAGAGGCGACGCACCAGACGCTGGCCCACCACAGCCTTAACGGTACTGGCGATCAGGAAGGGCTCGATCCCCATATCGAGCAGGCGCGGCAAACAAGTGGCGGCGTTATTAGTGTGGAGTGTACTAAATACCAAGTGGCCGGTTAGGGCAGCCTGGACGCCAAGGTTAGCTGTCTCGCCGTCGCGGATCTCACCCACCATGATAATGTTTGGGTCTTGGCGCAGCAGGGCACGCAAACCACTGGCGAAAGTCATGCCAGCTTTGCTATTGGTTTGGGTTTGGTTGACGCCGGGGATCTTATACTCCACCGGATCTTCAATGGTTGAGATATTGACCTCGGGCGTGTTAAGCATCGACAGGACAGAGAAGAGTGAGGTAGACTTGCCGCTCCCGGTTGGACCCGTCACGAGGATCATCCCATTGGGCTCGGTCAGTGCTTGGTTAATGACAGCCAGCGAATGACCCCAGTAGCCGAGCTGCTCGAGTGTCACTGCTTGGTTTGATTCGTCGAGGATACGCATTACCACCTTCTCACCATCAGCGATGGGTAGTGTGCTGACGCGCAGGGCATACTGCTTGCCTGCGACTTTGATCTTAAAGCGACCATCTTGCGGTACGCGGCGTTCGTCTATCTTAAGGTTGGAGAGGATCTTAATGCGGCTTACGAGCGCACCAAGCACATTCTTGGGTAGGCGGTTTACTTCTTTAAGGACGCCATCAATCCGGTAACGTACCTGTACGAATTGCTCGCGAGGCTCGATGTGGATATCGCTGGCGTTGCTGCGGATGGCATACTCTAGCAACAGATTAACCGTCTGGGCGATTGGTGAGTCTTCCGCTACCTCTGCTTCGGTCACTTTTTGGTTCGAGCCGTCATCCTCGCGCTGGATGTCGATCACTTCCTTGAGCTCCTGCGTCACATCGCCGCGATATCCCTCAAGACACTCCAAGATGTTACTGCGCGGCGCGATGTAGACACGGGTGTTGGTGCCAATTTCCTTCTCGATAAAGTTGACGGCTTGCACATCGTCTGGGTCGTCCATCGCAAGGTGGATGAGCCCATTAGGGTCGATCTTGAAGATGACAGCATTATACTGGCGCGCGATTCGCTCAGGGATGCGCGTAAGGATATCGGAGGGGATATCTCGCGGATCGGGCTCGATGTAAGGGATGTCAGCGTAGGTAGCGTAGAGCTTGGTGAGAGCACGCTCGTCGATAAGGTTATTTTGCAAGACAATATCTTGCAGCCGCAAATTAGACGACGCAGCCTCACTCACCAGTGGTTGGAGCTGCTGGCTGGTCGCAGCGCCACTGCGCTCGAGAAGTTTGACGATAGTAGAATCAGATATATGCATAGTACTTACGCTTAATTGTAGCTCATTATGCTTATGCTGGCTAGAGGATAGTCCAATATTCGTGCTAGCAGAGGTGAGGCTGTGCTATACTAGAGCCAGTATGCGTGTTATCTGTCAATCACTTACTGATACGTTACAGCTTGGTCAACGCCTCGGCCAGGCGTTACGCGGTGGTGAGGTGATTGTGCTAGTAGGGGATATTGGCGCAGGCAAGACGACGCTTGTTAAGGGGGTTGCGCGTGGTCTCGCCATTACCGATGATATCCAGAGCCCAACTTTTACGATTAGTCGGCTGTATCACGGGCGCGATGATATCCAGCTTGCGCATTATGATTTTTATCGTTTGGGCGATGCAGGGGTGATGCAGCTTGAGCTGGCAGAGGCGATTGCTGAGCCCCGCACAGTGACTATCATCGAGTGGGCTCAGGCTGTAGCGGATGTCGTCCCACCCGACCGCCTAACGATCACCATTACTGCACAGAGCGAAACCGCTCGCCAGCTCGATATTGAGGCTGGTGGTGTAGTGTCTGCGCAGCTTCTCCAGGAGGTATCGGCATGATTATTTTGTGGAACAGCGCGGGGATGGTCGTGGAGCTAACATTGGTAGATGACACTGGTACTCAGACGAGCTATGAGTGGCCAGCTGGCCGCACCCTGGCGCGCGATATGCTGGCTTATCTGCGCGATCGCCTGGCCGAGCATGGTAAGACACTAGCGGATGTCACTGGCATCGGGGTGTTGCCTGGGCCGGGGAGCTTTACGGGGCTGCGGATTGGCCTAACAGTGCTTAATACACTTGCGCACGAGCAGCATACTCCGATCGTTGGCGCGGTGGGTGATGATTGGCGCGCTGTCTGCCTCACACGGCTAGCAAATGATGAGGATGATAGCATTGTCTTGCCTCAGTACGGCGCAGCTGCACACATCACCCAGCCAAAGAAGTAGCTAGTATGAAGCATAAGGGTAATAAATCGTTACCTCTGTAAATAGATAGACCTTTATATTGCCAGTTGCGCAAATTGGCCAAAACGCGATACAATATACTAGTCTGTAGATAGTTTTAATGTTTGATAATACCGGTGTGGGCTGACGTAAGTCTGACGTAATAAAAACAACACATATCCGGAGAAAGGAATACCATGATAGAAGTACTCTTCGCGGCGATTGGCGTGGCGCTTGGTTTTGGTGGCAAGTACGCCTACGATCGCCAGCAAACTACCAATGGCCAGCGGACAATTGACAAAGAATTGGCTCAGGCCAAACAGCAAGCAGGTGATATCGTCCTCAAGGCCAAGGACGAGGCGCTGCGGATCGAGAACGAGCGCCGCCGCGCGATGCAAAAGACAGAGAATCGCTTGCTCGAGCGCGAGGCGAGCTTAGATCGCAAGCTCGACGAACTTGATCGCCGCAGTGAGAAGCTCCGCAAGAGTGAGACAGAGGTCGATGAGCTTAAGAATGAGATCCGCGAGATTCGGGGCCGGCAGCAGGCTAAGCTCGAAAAAATCGCTGGCCTCACCAAGCAAGACGCTGCTAGTAAGCTGATGCATATGACCGAGCGCGACATCCGCCAAGACCTGACTGGCTTGGTTGATAAATTGCAGCGCGAAGCGATGGACGATGCCGAGGAGAAGGCTCAGATGATCCTTGTGACAGCGATGGAGCGCATGAGTAGCGAAGTGACGGCCGAGCGCACAGTGACTGCCATTAAGCTGCCCGACGACGATATGAAGGGTCGCATCATTGGTAAAGAAGGGCGCAATATCCAGGCTCTGCAGCGAGCTACTGGTGTTGACATCTTGGTGGACGACACGCCAGGGATGATCGTTCTCAGTAGCTTTGATCCAGTGCGTCGCCAAGTGGCACGCCTGAGCCTCGAGATGTTAATGAAAGACGGGCGGATCCACCCTGGTCGCATCGAAGAGGTTGTGGCCAAGGCAAATAAGCAGATTGACAAAGAAGTCGTGCGGGCTGGTGAAGATGCGGCGCGTGAGATTGGCGTAGCTGGTATTCCAAAGGAGCTGCTCCATCTTGTGGGTGAGCTGAAGTTCCGAACGAGCTACGGCCAAAACGTCTTGAAGCACAGTACTGAGATGGCGCAGATTGCCGGGCTAATAGCAGCAGAGATTGGGGCAGATGTGCGTACCGTCAAGATCGCTACACTGCTTCACGACATGGGTAAGGCAGTGACGCACAAGATGGAAGGCAAGCACCACCACATTGGGGCGGAGTTGGCCCGCAAGGCAGGTTTGAGTGAGGCAATTTGCCACGCTATTGAGGCTCATCATGATGATATTGAAGCCACAACACCCGAGGCAATTGTTGTGCGAGTATGCGATGCAGCCAGTGCTGCTCGGCCTGGTGCGCGCAACATGAGCGCCGAGAATTTCGTCGAGCGAATGCGCGATCTGGAGAATGTTGCGACCAGCTTCCGTGGTATCGACAAAGCTTATGCCATTAGTGCTGGGCGCGAAGTACGTGTCATCGTTCGGCCAGAAGTAGTAGATGATCTCAGTGCCATCAAGCTCGCGCGAGATATCGCTACCAAGATTGAGAGTACCATGCAATACCCTGGTACAATCAAGGTCAACGTGATCCGCGAGACACGGGCGATTGAGTTTGCCAAATAGGGGCGGACGTCTATCTCTTGCAAACAATAAGCCGGTCAAGCAAATTGGCCGGTTTTTGTTTTGTAGATGTATCATATGAGATAAGAATGCCCAGGTGACCGAGCGAGTAATAAACCCTTGTGTGCAGTATTGCATGCTTGATGAGTCTTTTTTCGCCTAAAGAGCTAATGTATTCCAGTATCCAAGCTCACAGTATCAACGTAGCAGATGCTTTTATTGTTCCTTAAGGTAAATGGCAGGAGCATGAGTAAGTGCTAAGGTGAGAGTTTTATGTAATCCCAATACCACAAAAGGATTGATATGAGCAAAACTGCGTTTTACAGTGGAGATGAAGCGAGTAGGACGTAACGCCACGCGGTGGCGCTGCAGTAAACGGTAAAGAAGAGGAGGGTGTAGCGTTTGAGATAGGTAAAACACCAAGGCTTACGACGCAACCTCGCCTTGTTTTTCGGCAACAATAACGACCCGGCCAGTCTTGGCACCGCCTAAATCGCAGCTGTAGAGCGTCAGGCGGGCGTCTTCTGTTGGGGCTTCGATCTCAACACTGGTTGGTTTGACGTCAAATTTCTTGGTGATTTTGTAGTTGTAGCGTTTGCCTTGGTAGTCGGCGAGAATTTGATCGCCTAGAGCGAGCTTGTCGATATGAAAGAATGGTGATTTTTCTACTGTGCCACCAGGCGTTGGCTGGATACTAAAGCGGTGGGCTGCCACGACGAAATTGCCGCCCTTCTCAGGGTTGCCGTGGTCTGGGTAGCGCCACCACGCACCACGATCGAGGGCGAGTTTGCCATTAGTACCGTACGGGATATTAACACCGATCTTGGGAATGATAATACGATTGTCTTTGGCTGCAGGCTTGGCGAGTGTCGCCACAGTGATTGGCTTCGTAAAGTGCGGTGCAATGATCGGTGATGTAGTGAGCAGGAGTAGATACCCTCCCACTAACAAAAAGAGGACTGCGATAGTGCCGAATATCCAGTTTGGTATCGAAATGTGCGGCATGCGCATACGCGAACGACGCGGTGCAGATGGCTGCCGCTTTGCTTTATTCATTGCTAGCATAATAACTCCTCATCTCTGTCTATTATACGGCACGAGCAGCAGCACGCCAATAGCATGACCGTCATAGTATTGGTAGATGGACTCCATTGGGTAGCTCTACTCTAGAATAGAGTGGATAGAAAACTCTTGTACTTCATCTACAATTTCATTCGATAGAGTATATAGATCAATCACTAATCTAACTCTGGTGTTGATAGTTAAATAATGGTATCGCTTATGGCAATATCAAGAAATAACTCGCGAGCAGAGAAGTCAGCATTGAAAAGACTAGTATTGAGGTGCGGTATAAAAAGCTACCCACCCAAAGTAGGGCGGGTAGCATATAAGTAGTGCTGTTGTAGCGGAGCAGATTACTACTGCTTGAACGGCTGCGCGAGCGTGAGGCTCTCGTCTGCTTCGGCAATGCGGAGTAGCTCGTTGTACTTCGCCACGCGGTCGGTGCGCGAGAGCGAGCCAGTCTTGATCTGCCCACAGCCCAGGCCAACTGCCAAGTGGCTGATTGTAGTATCCTCAGTCTCGCCAGAGCGGTGACTCATCACGGTGCGCCAGCCAGCGTTTTGGGCAAGTTGCACGGCTTGGATTGTCTCGCTGAGTGAGCCGATTTGGTTGGGCTTGACGAGGAGTGCGTTCGCCGCGTCTTGGTCAATCGCTTGCTGGATGAGGCTTGTATTCGTGACGAGTAGGTCATCGCCCACTAGCTGGACGCGGTCGCCGAGGCGCTGGCGGAGCTGCTGCCAGCCAGCCCAGTCGCCCTCGGCCAGGCCATCTTCGATGCTGACAATTGGAAATTCGTCGACAAGGGCAGCCAGCCAGTCGATCATCTCGCTACTGGTCAGGCTCTTGCCTTCACACTTCAGCTCATAACGGCCGTCATGGTAGAACTCACTCGAGGCTGCGTCCATTGCAAAGACGACATCTGTGCCAACGGTGTAGCCAGCATTGGTAATCGCTTCGCTGAGTAAAGCGAGTGGCTCGCGGTTACCCTGGCGGACGCGTGGTGCATAGCCACCTTCGTCGCCAACAGTAGTGGGGTAGTCGTGTGCTTTGAGGACTTTGGCAAGAGCGTGGAAGATTTCGGTGCCCATGCGGAGCGTGTCTGCAAAGGTTGTCGCGCCCTTGCAGATGATCATAAACTCTTGGATATCGGTCGCAAAGGCGGCGTGCGCACCACCGTTGAGAACATTCATCATTGGCAGGGGAAGGCTTGGTGCGCTGCCAGTTTGCTCGGCAATGTAGCGCCAGAGTGGTTGCTGCTTGGCATGAGCAATAGCCTTGGCAGTAGCCAGGCTAACGCTGAGGATGGCATTAGCACCAAGCTTAGATTTGTTATCTGTTCCATCAAGAGCAAGCATTGCATTATCAATCGCTTGCTGGTCGCTCGCATCGTGGCCCACCAGTGCAGGAGCGATAACGTCGTTAACGTGGGAAACTGCTTGGCTCACTCCTTTGCCAGTCCACTGATTGCCGCCATCGCGTAGCTCTAGTGCTTCGCCCGCACCAGTACTTGCTCCGCTCGGGACAGCTGCTCGGCCTAGCGTGCCATCAGCAAGGATGACGTCCGCTTCGACGGTGGGGTTGCCGCGGCTGTCTAAGATTTGTCGTGCTTTTATGGTTTGGATAGAGTAGTTGTTCATATCTTCTAGTATACCATCGAATGGAAAGTAGTCGCTATTACCGTTGAAATAGCATGAACCAACTGCGAAAATTTTCATGCCAGACAAGGATATTGACAAAAGGTCATTTTGTAGATTCAAGCATTGTATTTGCTGACACACATGGTACAATATAATTACGGCAACGGTTAATGAAGCGGAGGGTGGCAGTAACCCTGCGCTCTTCGTTTCGCACCTACACAGTAAGGAGGGCTATTCCCATGACATTCAAAAAAGTAGGTATCCTTAGCGTATTGGCAGTTGGCTCAATGGCGGCGGGATCTTTGCTGTTTAATACAGCACCAGCGTCGGCAGAGAGTTTCGGGCCGACCGCCAATGACAACGGTACGTCCGTTGTCCAATACTACGATGGGACGAAACTGTTTTGCGTTTCTGATGCAAACTACCCCGACGGCACGCCTGGCACGACAGCCTTTACGGTTGCGCCAACCCAAGGTAATGGTCCCAGTTATGGCCGAATCCTTGGCGCTGGCGAGACTGGCTGTGTCAGTCTTGAGACAGCACCGGAGGGAGCAGCATATCGCTACTGGCTGTTGTCTCGCACCGATGGATCGGTGTACCAAGGCGATTTCGTTCGCTAAATAACTACTCACTGAAATACCCGATATACCCAAAAACGAAAATGAAAACCCCCGTTGTCGCGGCCCCCTCCTGAGGGGGCTTTTGGGACCTCAAATACGGAATGATTGGTAGACATATATAGCACTCGCGCCAATAGTGCCGTATAATAGAGGCATGACAGGAACACTTATTATCAGCCGGCATGGCGAAAGCGAATGGAATTTACAAGGTAAATGGACAGGCTGGACGGACGTAAGCCTTACCGAGAAAGGTAAGAGCGATACGCGTCAACTCGGCGAGTTCTTGCGTGGTCGCACCATTGATGCGGTATATACTTCGGCGCTCAAACGGACGCATGAGACACTTGACGCGTTGATGGAAGGTGCAGATAACCCAATCCGCTCAAGTGATGCTGCGGTGGTGCACGCGTCTGAGCTTAACGAGCGTGACTATGGCGACCTAACTGGCAAGAACAAATGGGAAGTCAAAGAAGAGATTGGTGAGAAGGCCTTTAACGGTATTCGGCGCGGCTGGGATTATCCTGTACCCGGTGGTGAAACACTCAAGGATGTATATGAGCGCTCGATCCCGTATTTTGAGTCAGAGATCTTGCCGCGGCTCCAGGCGGGCGAGACTGTATTGATTGTGGCACATGGCAACACAATTCGTGCACTTATGAAGTACCTTGATCGAATCCCGGAGGAAGATATGGGTACAGTAGAGATGCCCTTTGGTCAATTACTTGTTTACACATTTGAGCCCGGTGCAGCATACCCTACTGCGTGCGATGTGCTTAAAGCAGATATTGTACCACCCAAGGCGTAACAGCATCGGTAGTCTGTGTTTCTATGGTGGGCCAGTGTGTGCTGGTTGGTGATTGCTTATTTAATAGCTTCTTAGATAAATATCACAGGGCGACCTTGTGCTTGTGGGGTGAGTACATTGGCTTTGACAGTAAGAACAGTAGACAAGCTACCATATTGTGTGGTATGATGGCAAAGTCTTGTATCGCGGGGTGTGGCGCAGCTTGGTAGCGCGCACCGTTCGGGACGGTGAGGTCGCTGGTTCAAATCCAGTCACCCCGACCATGTCTTGCCCCGGCAAAGAGTGGTCGCCCGTGTGATATAAAACGTATCGGGGTGTGGCGCAGTTGATAGCGCGCGCGGTTTGGGACCGCGAGGTCGCTGGTTTGAGTCCAGTCACCCCGACCATTTTTGCTTTAAGTCTTACTCTCACGCTATGGATGTTTCGGACGTAAGGCTTTTTTATTTGCTTTGCTCTAGTCGTCACTCACTATAATGCAAAATACTTGCATGCATATTGCATAGATTGGTTGACTGTTTTATAATGACAACCATTATGAGCGAAAAAAGCACCCCCGAAAACAAAGCAGATGAAATGATGTTAACGCAGAGTGAAGTTCAACAGCAGGATGACACTTGGTTTCTGAGGGCTATCGCGAAAAATAGGGATAGGCGAACTTAGGAGTGCGCCGGTAACTATTCCGAAAACGAAGAAAAGGCCGATTAGACGTGTCAAAGTAACGCAAATACCAATTTATGACAGCGCTCCGCATCTGCGGGTGGAAGGCAGACAAAATTGGCATTAAAATGAACTATTTGATTTTTCCTGCATTTTACGTCAGGATGAACCAGATATTACTTCTTCCAGCCTCAGATAAGGTTCTTGTACATATCGCCGGAATTTGGGTCAATCTCGCAATAAATATGCTCCTGTTTGCACTCAACGCGATGTGGGTTCGCAGTTCAGATCTAGGACACTCGCTAGCATTCGCCGTTTTAACACTGTCTGTGAATGCGCTGCCTGTGCTAAACTCAGACGGCTATCGATGCTTGCTTGCTTGGGCTGATGTCAACGAACATATCGATAGCCGACGGAACCCTCCATGGGTGTTCGGATTGAGAATCCTTAGTTGGATCATTGTAGTTGTCTACATTGTTCGATTTTTGCTGAATTATGTGATATGGTGAATACATGAACACTTTACTTGAACTGGAAAATCTGGTCGTTTCCAGGGGGAGGAGGTTCTCCCTCGCTCCGCTGACTATTCGCTTCGATCGCCCAGATATTGTGGGACTTTTTGGCCACAACGGAGCCGGAAAGACGACGTTACTGAAGGCATTGGCCGGATTGTTGCCCATTCAATCTGGCTCTGTGAAGCTCCGTGATGCGACGATCCCGACCCTACTTCCAGACGTACCATTCATTTATAAGTTCTTGAAAGTGGGATCGGTTCCCAATGTCCTAGCAGACTATTTCGAAGACTTTGATCTTGAGCGTGGCCACTCTATTATTAATGATCTATCGCTGGACAAATCGAAGAAAGTGAGTGACTTATCGAAAGGAATGGAAGAACAGTTAAATCTTGGCATGACCCTGGCTCGCCGATCGTCGGTCTATCTCTTTGACGAGCCACTAGCTGCTGTGGATCCTGTAACACGAGATCGCATGCTCGACCTTATTAAGCTACACAAGCCCGACGATGCGTTACTCATCATTAGCACTCATCTTATCGCCGGCCTCGAATCACTCTTCGACGAATGTGTTGTGCTCCATAATGGGAGAGTGCTACTTCAATTGCGGGCTTCAGATATTTCTCCGGGGCAGAGCCTGGAGATTAAGATCAAGGAGGCAATGCTTAATGCGTGATATCTACACCGAAGCGCGCAAACACTTTGGCTTCTTCTTAGTGTGTGCATCAATTCTTTTTGGTATTTTTGTCTTGAGGGAACTTGTAGACTCATACAAATCCGTGCTCGACGTGATCTGGGCTTTCGCTGTCGTGCTAGTGTCGTCCGGTGCCGCTTTTTATGTCGCTGCGCAGATCTTTATGTTTCTAGTGCTTAAACGCGACACGCTTCTTCATCTTTCTACCCACTCGACACTGCGTAAGTTCTTTGTCAAAACGACCTCGCTCTCCTTCGGTTTTATAACGGTAGGTCTCGTGTCGCTTCTGGCAAGCACAACGATGTGGCCGAAAGATGACAGGTTAACGAAAGCGGTTGCTTACGCAGTTTGTGCTAAATTGGTGTCGAGCATTACCTTGGTGTCTATGGCGTGGGTTCTCGGGGCAGTTACTGCCCACTTCAAGGGATTCTATTCGCGACTTCTTACCTATGCGGGTGGATTTGCTGTGCTAATTGGTTCACAGATTGCCGTATTGTGGCGTGTGGCAGATCTGGGCGGAACTACGTGGATGATCGGAGGCTCTACCTCATTTGCTGGTTATCCTGTATATTGTGGGCCATTAGCGATCTCGATCGGAACTCCATTTTCCTTTAAATTAACGGAACCTTACGTTCTTGGTCTTGGCTTAAATCTGATTTGGATCGTGTTGGGCCTGTTTGTCATTCTGCTACAATCTCGTCGACACCGCGCGAGCCTTCGAGCCAGGTGAGTTAATCATATCCCATGATTGGGACTTAACCTCTGTTGCTTGGACACCTTCCCGGTAGCCACACAGCAGTCCTCGGAACTCATGTTCATATACATTCTATGGATGTGTCTTAAGGGCTCACGCCGAGTCATACGCTGCGTCTGGCCTCAGTTCACCCATATCCTTACTAACGCCCAGCTTTTGGGTGGTGTGCTTAACCATCCCGAGCTGTAGGCCTGCCACACCCGCTCTTGGAAGGCAGGGTCGGCTGGGTCGGTACGCAGCGTCTCCCCTGCCTGCTTGAGGTGCCGCGCCACCGTGGTGCGGTGGAAGCCGAAGCGTGTGGCGATCTGCGCCACCGTCTGCCCCGCCTGGTGCAGCGCCACCATCTCCTCCAGCAACTGTGGACGGAGGTAGCGGTTGATCCGCCGTGGTGGAGTGGTGGAATACGTGGTAACTGGCGTGGGTGTCCGCACTGCTGAGCCGTCGGCTGGCTGATGAGA
>ERZ773075.30-NODE-30-length-135626-cov-17.3556_pt1 | contig 135626 bp, 126 predicted proteins | sample MGYA00580614_ERZ773075 | MGnify/ENA primary metagenome ERZ773075 (study PRJEB29015, sample SAMEA2738021) | human oral metagenome | biome: human oral; feature: human-associated habitat; material: dental | place: China | collected 2043 ...
AAAACCCGCCGCGCTGGGCCTCGCGTCCGCCGGGCGCCGCGGCGCCCGGCCTCATCTTCCGCCGTGGACGTCGGGACGCCGCAGATACTGCGGGGCGGTGCCCAGGCAGACGTCCTCCCCGGCCTGGGAGCGCCGCAGGCGGGAGAGGGCGAGGCGGGCCATCGGCACGGGTTCGCAGACCGCTTGGAGAGCCCCGGCCAACTCGGGGTGGAGGCCGGGGTCGGGGGTCGCCACCACCGCGGGCTCGGCTCGGAGGATCCCCGGCAGAGCCTCGGGCGCCACGATCCGAGGGCCGGAGAGGACCGAGACGTCGTCGGCGCCCATGGGGCGGGCTCGGAGTACGAAGAGCTCCCGGCGCTTGGCGTCGATCGCGGCGAGGACGTCGCCCTCGCCGACGCCCAGGGCGAGCGCCTCCAGAGACGACACCCCGTAGACCGGGACGCCCCATCCGCGGGCCAGAGCCCGCGCTGTCACGAGCCCCGCGCGCAGGCCCGTGAAGGCCGCCGGGCCCGTGCCCACGACGACGGCGTCGGGCCTGGCCCCGGCCGTCACCCGCTCGACGGCCGGGGCGAGCGCCTCGACGTGCCGGCGCGCGTCGGGAGCGCGGTAGGAGGACTCCTCCGCGAAGACCCCTCCCTCGAAACTCACCAGCCCGACGATCGAACGGTCGGACGTGTCCACCGTCAGGATTCTCATGGGCCCTTCGCATCCCCTTCCGTCTCTTCCGCCTCTTTCCTGGCGCCCCTCGTCGGGCGCTCGTAGACGCGGACCATCTCCCCGGTCTCGGTGAGGATCGTCCGGGGGCCGGCGTCGCGCCCGGGAGTCGGATCGCCCTTCGCGGCGTCTGCGCCCTTCGCGGCGTCGTCGCCGTCGGCCTTCTCCCGCCTCGCGGCGTCGTGGCGCAGCCACACCGCGACGCCCGCCAGCAGGAGCAGGACCATGATCCCCAGAAGGAGGGCGCGCGAGAACCCGCGGCGCTCGGTTTCGTCCTCGATCGGGCCGGTCGTGGTCTGGCCCGGCTTCCCGCTCGACTTGCGGAGGGTTTGCCGGACGGTCTCGAAGTCCCTGAGCGAGACCGTCCCGGCCAAGACCTGGCGGGCGCGCCGGTCGAGAGGGCTGACCTGCCGCGATTCGGTGACCAGATACCACCCCTTCGTCTCCGGATCGACGACGACCGCCGTTGCGGCGTCGAGGTTGGCGACGTCCTTGGCGAAGTCGGGGAGGTCGGTGATGACCGCCTTCTCCGCCTTGCCGCCGACCAGCTCGACCGCCAGGGTGCCGACCGGCTCCACGTCCCTGTACAGGGGGGCGACCCAGTAGCCCGACGCCGCGACCTTCGGCTCGCCTCCCGCGCCAGCCTTCTCGAAGACCCTCGCGTTGACCGGAGTGCCGAGGTGGAAGGCGGAGGCTTCGGCGTAGTCGGCGCCCTTGAACACCTCGGCGGCCTTCTTGCGGACGTAGGCCGTCCCCTCGCCCGCGAACCACTCGTGGGCCTCGGCTTGGCCCGCGGGGGCCGTCCCGGCGCCGTCGGGGCTGGACGTCGCCTGAGTCTCGCTCGGCAGTGCGCCGACGGAGGCCTGGGCGACGTTCGCGCCCCCCGCCAGGCACAGAGCTATGGCGGCGCACAGGCCGCGCAGTCCACGACGCCTCATTCGTCTCCCTCGAAGACCGCCGTCCTCAGGGATTCGACGATGCTCCGCGACCGCGGCCCGGAAGCCGAGACGGACACGTCGCGCGGACAGTCCTCGAAGATGTCGTCGGGCCCCTGCCCGCCGCCCTCCGGGCGGGCGATGCGCACGGTCAGGCGGTCCGAGGCGAGGGCTTCGACCTTGCCCGCCCCCCATTCGACGACCGTCGCCGACGTGTCGGCGGACGCGTCGAGGTCGAGCGCGTCGACCTCCTCCAGGGCGCCGATCCTGTAGGCGTCGACGTGGACGAGGTCGGGCCCGGCGCCGAGCGCGGCGTGCACCCGGGCGATGGTGAAGGTGGGCGAGGTGACGCGTCCGCGAACCCCCATTCCCTCGGCGATCCCCTGCGCGAGGGTCGTCTTGCCCGCGCCGAGGGGGCCGTCGAGGACGATCAGATCCCCCCCGAGGAGCAGCGCGCCGAGCTTCGCCCCGAACTCGCGCATGCCATCCGCTTCGCGAATGGTGATGTCCAAAGCCGTGTCCATATCGTCACCCATGATAGCTGCGGGGGACACGCGCCCCAAGACGCGAGACGATCTCGTACCCGATCGTCTGCGCGGCCTCGGCCCAGTCGTCGGCCGTCGGCAGGTCGCCGCCGCCGAAGAGGTAGGCGGTGTCGCCCGCCTTGCAGGCGCGGGGGATCTCGGCGACGAACTGGTCCATGCACACCCGGCCGCGGATCCGCGTGCGCATCCCGCCGACGACGAGAGGCCCCCGGTTCGACGCTGCCCGCGGTATTCCGTCGGCGTATCCGAGCGGGACGACGCCCAGGCGGGCGGGCGCCGCCGTCACGTCGGTGTGGCCGTAGGAGATCCCCGTGTTCTCGGGGACGTCCCGGTCGACGATGAGGTCGGCGGACAGGGTCATGGCCGGGCGCAGGCCCATGGCCTGAGCCGTGGCGACGTCGGGATTGGGCGACAGGCCGTACATGGCGATGCCTGGTCGGACCATGTCGTATCGCGCGGCCGGATGCCAGAAGGCGCCTCCGGAGGCCGCCAGATGGCACAGTTGCGGGGTCAGGCCTGCCCTGCTGGCCGCGGCCCGTGCCTCCTCGAAGACCGCGATCTGCCTCTCGGTCTGCCCGCAGTCCGGCTCGTCGGCCCGGGCGAGGTGGCTCCACAGCCCGATGACGGCCACCCGCCCCTCGGCTTCCAGCTCGCGCAGCCGGGCTGCGGCGGCGGGCAGATCGGCCGGGTCGAAGCCGCCTCGGGCCATCCCCGTGTCGACTTTGAGATGGACGCGCGCCTGGACGCCGGTGAGGGACGTGGCCCGGCGGATCGCCTCGATCGCCCAGAAGGCGCCGACGGACAGATCGACGTCCGCCGCGAGCGCCTCGCCGAGGTCGTACCCGGGGGCGTAGATCCAGGCGAGGATGCGCGGGCCCGGGCCGACCTCGCCGCGCAGCCGGAGGGCTTCGCCGACCTGGGCGACGCCGAGGTAGTCGGCCCTCTCCAGGGCGGCCGCGGACACGGGCCCGCGGCCGTGCCCGTAGGCGTCGGCCTTGACGACGGCGAGGACGGCGCGGTCGCCGACGACCTCGCGCACGCGGGCGAGGTTGTCGCGGATGGCGGTCAGGTCTATTCGGGCTCGAGCGGGATACGGGATCACGGAGTCAAGTCTGCCAGAGTGGGCGCGACGGCCGCCGCGATGTCGCCCGCGCGGACGGGCCGGCGGGGGCACGCCCGCCCGTGGACGAAGGCGGCCAGGGCGGCGGCGGGGAGGGGGGCGACCCCCTGGGCGAGGACGGCGCCCAGCAGGCCCGCGAGGACGTCGCCCGCTCCGGCGGTGGCGCGCCACGCGGGGCCGGACTGCGCGTAGAGCGGTCCGTCGGCTGTGCAGGCGACGTCGACCGGGCCCTTCAGGAGCACCGTGGCGCCGGTGGCGGTCGCCGCCAGACGGGCGGCTCGGGCGGGCGCCGCCTCGATCTCCCGCCGAGAGACCGCCTCCCCCAGCGAGGTGAGGAGGTTCGCGAGCTCCCCGGCGTGCGGGGTGAGGACGACGCGCTCGTCGCATTCGGCGGTGGCGGCCAGGGCGATCGCCCCGGCGTCGAGAACGACGGGCAGCGACTCGGCGGCGGCCAGCTGCAGTCGCCTGGCCGCCTCGGACGCGGCGCGCTCGTCGTCCATGTCCACTCCCGGTCCGATGACCCATGCGTCGACCCGCCCCTCGCCCAGTACGCATTCGGGATGGCGCGCCGCCACACGGTCGGCGAGGTCGCGCGGCCCGGCGTATCGGACCATTCCCGGGCCGGCGGCCAGGGCGGCGTCCGCGCACAGGAACCCGGCGCCGGGGTAGCGCCGGGAGCCGGCCATGACCCCGAGCACTCCGCGGGTGTACTTGTGCGAGTCGGGGCCGGGAACCGGCCACATGCCGCGCGCGTCCTCTTCTTGGAGGCTGACGAGGGCGGGCTCGCCGAGCGAGAGGCCGATGTCGGCGACTTCGACGCGTCCCGCGTGTCTGCGCGCGGGCTCGAGGTAGAGCCCCGGTTTGGGCGCGCCCATGGTCACGGTCAGATCGCAGTCCAGGACGGGGCCGGGGACGGTGCCGTCGTCGGTCCCGATGCCCGAGGGGACGTCCACGGCGACCACGCGCTGTCCGCTGCGCATGCCCGACAGGGCGCGCACGTGCGAGGCGAGGGGCTCGCGCAGCGGGCCGCGCGCCCCGATCCCGACGAGTCCGTCGATCCACACGTCGGCCCGGCGGGCCTCCTCGAGCTCGGCCAGCCGCACTCCGGCTCTCAAGGCCGCGGCGAGGCCCCCTTCGTGGGCGCGGCCCGGGACGAAGACCTTGACGGACATGCCGCGGGCGGCCAGGCGGGCGGCCGCGTAGAGGGCGTCGCCTCCGTTGTCGCCGCCGCCCGCCAGGACGAAGGCGCGGCATCCGTAGACGGGCCGTCCGCTGGCGCTCACTTCGCGGATCGTCGCGAGCGCCAGCGCCCCGGACGCCCTCTCCATGAGGGGCTCGCCGGCCGCCAGGAGAGGGGCTTCGGCGGCGCGGACGTCGGCGGCCCGGTAGGCCTTGATCATCGGCTGCCCTCCGTCATTCGACCGTGACCGACTTGGCGAGGTTGCGCGGCTTGTCCACGTCGTAGCCTTTGACCTTGGCCAGTTCGCAGGCGAAGATCTGCAGCGGTATGACCGTCACGAGCGGCATCATCAGGGTCGGGGTCGTGCGGGGGACCCAGAAGACGCGGCTGGCGTGGGTGAGGACCTCCCCGTCGCCCTCCTCGGCGATGACGATCGTGCGGGCGCCGCGGGCGCGGACCTCCTGGAGGTTGGAGATGACCTTGGCGTGCAGGAGGGGGCGGCGCGGGGTGGGCACGATGAAGAAGACGGGGAGGCCCTCCTCGATCAGGGCGATCGGCCCGTGCTTGAGCTCGCCGGCCGCGAAGCCCTCCGCATGGATGTAGGCGAGCTCCTTGAGTTTGAGCGCGCCCTCCAGAGCGACTGGGAATCCGACGTGGCGGCCCAGGAAGAGCACCGAGGTGACGTCGGCCATCGAGCGGGCGAGGTCGCGTACCTCCTCCTCGGAGGTGAGGACCTGGGAGATGCGGTCGGGCATCCTTCCCAGCTCGTCCAGGTAGGTGGCGACTTCGTCGACGTACTTGTTGCCGCGCAGCTCGGCCAGGTACAGGCCCAGAAGATAGCAGGCCGCGATCTGGGCGATGAAGGCCTTCGTGGAGGCGACGGCCACCTCGGGCCCGGCGTGGGTGTAGAGCACGGCGTCCGATTCGCGCGCGATGGTCGATCCGTGGGTGTTGACGATCGCGAGCACCTTCGACCCCTGTTCGCGCGCGTGGCGGATGGCCATGAGGGTGTCCATCGTCTCGCCCGATTGGGAGATCGCCACGACGAGGGTCTTCTCGTTGACGACCGGGTCGCGGTAGCGGAACTCGTGGGCGAGCTCGACCTCGACGGGGATGCGGCACCAGTGCTCGATGGCGTATTTGGCGACGTGTCCGGCGTAGGCGGCGGTTCCGCAGGCCACCACGATGATCTTGTCGACCGCGCGCAGCACCGACTCGTCGATGCGCAGCTCGTCGAGGTGGAGCCGGCCGCCGTCGCCCGTCCGGCCGCGCAGAGTCTCGGCCACGGCGCGCGGCTCCTCGTGGATCTCCTTGTCCATGAAGGTCTCGTAGCCGCCCTTGACGGCCGCCGAGACGTCCCAGTTGACCTCGAAGCGCTTGCCTTGGGCGGGCGCGCCGTCGAAGTCGACGACCGTGACATCCTCGGGCGTGATGCGGACGACCGTGTCCTGGCCGAGTTCCAGGGCTTGGTCCGTGTAGCGGACGAAGGCCGCCACGTCCGAGCCGAGGAAGTTCTCCCCCCGCCCCAGGCCGACGACGAGCGGCGAGTTGCGCCGGGCGGCCACTATCTGCCCGGGGTCCTCGCCGTCGACGCCGACGAGCGTGAAGGATCCCTCCAGGCGCGAGGCGAGGCGGCACATAGCGGCCAGGAGGTCGCCGTCCTTCTCCAGCTCGAGGGCCAGGTGGTGAGCGGCTATCTCGGTGTCGGTCTCGGAGGCGAGCTTGATGCCCCGGCCGGCGAGCTGTTCGGCGAGCTCCCGGTAGTTCTCGATGATCCCGTTGTGGACGACGGCCACCCGGCCGTCGAAGCTGACATGGGGGTGAGCGTTGACGTCGGTGGGACCGCCGTGGGTCGCCCACCGGGTGTGGCCGATCGCCGCCTTGGCGGGCGGGAGCGGCGCGGCCTCCAACGCGGAGCGCAGATTGTCCAGTCGCCCGGCCTTCTTGGCCGTGCGCATCCCCTCCTCGCCGATGACGGCGACGCCCGCGCTGTCGTACCCGCGGTATTCGAGGAGGGCCAAGCCCTCGAGAATCACGTCAAGCGGGCGAGGGCCTGCCGCGCTTGAACCAACGTATCCTACGATTCCACACATAGGGCCAGTCTAACCACGCCGTCTGAGCGAAGTCCGGCGACTCACGTACACTCGTTCACCATGGACCTATCCGCACCGTCGTCGCACGTGGTCACCTTCAGCCACGACCAGTGGGCCGCGCTGGCCCAGGCGACGCCACTGCCCCTGACGCATTCCGACATCCGGCGCCTGTCCGCCCTGGGAGACCCCATCGACCTGCGCCAGGCGGACGCCGTCTACCGTCCGCTGTCGGCGCTCCTGCAGATGTACACGGCCGAGGTCGGGGCTCTGCACTCCAAGACATCGGCGTTCCTCGGGCTGAAGGAGGGCCGCACCCCCTTCGTCATCGGCATCGCCGGGTCGGTGGCGGTCGGCAAGTCGACGACGGCCCGCCTTCTGCGCGAGCTCCTGCGTCGCTGGCCCGCGACGCCGCGGGTGGAGCTGGTGACGACCGACGGGTTCCTCTATCCGAACGCGGAGCTGGAGCGGCGCGGGCTCATGGAGCGCAAGGGATTCCCCGAGTCCTACGACCGCCACGCCCTCATCGACTTCCTCAGGGCGGTCAAGGGGGGCCGGAACCGCGTACGCGCGCCCATCTACGACCACGTCACCTACGACATCGTCCCCGACGCGCACATCGAGGTCCACCGCCCCGACATCCTCATCCTCGAAGGGCTCAACGTCCTCCAGCCGCCCAGGCCGGGGGCGAGCGAGCCGCTGGCGGTCTCGGACTTCTTCGACCTGTCGATCTACGTCGACGCCGACGAGGCGGACATCATGAGCTGGTACCTGGACCGGATCGTCAAGCTCCGCGACGTGGCCTTCAACCAGCCCGGCGCGTACTTCCACCAGTTCGCGGACATGCCGGTCGACGAGCTCGTCGAGCGGGCCACGGGCATCTGGAATGCGATCAACCGCCCTAATCTCCTGGAGAACATCGCCCCGACGCGCTCGCGCGCCCACATCGTGCTGCGCAAGGGGCCCGACCACGTCATCGAGCGGGTGCTGCTGCGCAAGCTCTGAGCGGGCGCCGACGCCGGACGGGTCCGGCACCCGGCGGACCGGCGCTCGGAGCCGCCGGGTGCCGGCCCGCGATGTGCCGGAGACCCCATACGGGCCCGAGCGCGGCCATAGCGGAGAGGAACCTATTCGAGCGGCTCGACTTCACGCGAGCCCGAGCCGTCCGAGCGCGGATCGAACCGTCTACGCCTGGACCGGGGCCTCTTGCCTGCCGGTGCCCTCGGACGTCGATGCGTCGCCGGCCCGGTGCGGCCCGTCTCCGCGCTTCTCGCCGCCCCCGCCGCCGGCGTCGTCCTGCGCGTCCTTCGGGGAGAAGAAGCGTTCGATCATCCAGTTCATGGCGAAGCCGAGGAGGATTCCGCCCGCCACTCCGATCAGCATCGAGACGAGGGGGTGGCCTTCCAGGACGTGGCCGGCGAGCAGCCCGATGAGGGCGGAGTACGTGGCCCAGATCGGCCCCGAGATGATCGTCAGCGGGATGAAGCGGTGGCGCGGATAGTGCGTGGCGCCCGCGATGAGGTTGACGGCCACCCGGCCGATGGGTATGAACCTGGCGGCCAGGATGTAGATCGGGCCGCGCCGGGCCAGGCCCCGCCGTGCGGCGTCGGCGGCCCGCTTGCCCGTTCCGTGCTGGAAGAACCGGGTCCTCTCCACGTTGAACCGCCGCCCGACGGCGAAGGCGAACTGGTCGCCGACGAGCGCTCCCAAGGCGCCGGTGGCGATAAGGAGGATGAGGTTCGGCCCGTCTCCGAAGGGGATGAGGGCGGCCAGGGCGATGATGAGCGTTTCGGACGGCAGAATCGGGAGCAGGCCGTCGATTATGCAGAAGACGAGGAGGCATGCGAGCGCCCAGTACGAGGCGCCCATGCGCACGACCCATTCTTCTATCGCCAGGAAGGCTTCCACAGCGTTCTCCGTTTCAAGCGCGCGACCAATGCGAACAAACAATGCGCCCGGCCCGCGTCTGCGCGCGAGCCGGCCCTCGGACGGCCGCGGTGTCGACGCCCGAAGGTCACAGGCTGAGCCGTTCCTTGACAACGTCTGCCAACTCGTGGGCTATGGCGTCGGCTTCGTCCTGAGTTGCGGCTTCGACCATAACACGAACGAGTGGTTCGGTTCCCGACGGGCGCAGAAGAACCCGCCCGGTAGTGCCGAGTCTCTCTTCTGCGGCGTGCACGGCGTCTGCGAGCCGGGGGTCGGTCGACGCGGCGGCGCGATCGACCCCGGAGACGTTGACGAGGGTCTGCGGCAGCCGCCGGACCACCCCGGCGAGTTCGGCGAGCGTCCTGCCCGTGCGGGCGACCTCGGCGGCGACGAGGAGGGCCGTGAGCGTGCCGTCCCCCGTGGTCGCGTGGTTGAGGTTGATGACGTGCCCCGACTGCTCGCCGCCCAGGACGTAGCCGCCCATGCGCATGGCCTCCAGCACGTACCGGTCGCCGACGGCGGTCTGGACGGTGGCGATCCCCGCCTCCCGCATGGCCAGGATGAGGCCGAGGTTGGACATGACGGTGACGACGAGCGCGTTGGAGTCGAGTTCGCCGCGGGCTTTCATCGCGATGGCCAGCAGCCCCATGATCTGGTCGCCGTCGACGAGCCTGCCCTCGGCGTCCACGGCGAGGCAGCGGTCGGCGTCCCCGTCGAAGGCCATGCCGAAGTCGGCGCCGGAGGCCACGACCGCCGCCTGGAGCTGCTCGGGGTGGGTGGATCCGCACGAGGCGTTGATGTTGATCCCGTCGGGAGAGGCGTTGATGACGACGACGTCCGCCCCCGCCCGGCGCAGGGCTTCGGGCGCCACGTCGCTCGTGGCGCCGTTCGCGCAGTCGACGACGATGCGCAGCCCGGCCAGGGATGCGTCGATCGAGCCGACCAGGTGGTCGACGTAGGCGCCGGACATCTCCGCGGCGTCCTCGATGCGCCCGACGGCCTCGCCGACGGGCCGCTGCCACTGCCCGCCGAGGATGGATTCGATCCCGTCTTCGAGGGAGTCCTCGAGTTTGTAGCCTCCGCGGGCGAAGAATTTGATGCCGTTGTCGGGCATGGGATTGTGGGAGGCGGAGATCATGACGCCCAGGTCGACGTCCTGGCTGGCCGTCAGATAGGCCAGGCCGGGGGTCGGCAGCACGTCCACGCCCTCGACGTCCACGCCGGCCCCCGCGAGACCCGCGGCGACCGCCTGGGCGAGCATGGCGCCCGACAGGCGCGTGTCGCGGGCGACGACCGCGCGCGGCCTGCGGGCTCGCCCGCCGCCGGCGCCGACGAGGACTCGTGCGGCCGCATCCCCCAGGTCCATCGCCAGGCGCGGGGTCAGATCCCGGTTCGCGAGTCCTCGCACGCCGTCGGTGCCAAACAGTCGGGCCATTGTCGCTCATTCCTCTCCGGTAGGTGTGCGTCCAGTATGGCACCGACGGCGGTCCGCGCTCCAGGCGTCCCACGGGCGGCCCCGCGTTCGGCCGGCGTGCACGCCGGCCGAACGCAGCCTCCGCCGCTGGCCGCGCACGCGTACGGGCCCCGCTCGGCGGGGCCCGTATCGAAAGGAGGGAGGCGTCAGCGCTTGGAGAACTGGGAGGCCTTGCGGGCCTTCTTCAGACCGGCCTTCTTGCGTTCGACGGCGCGGGCGTCGCGGGTCAGGAAACCGGCCTTCTTGAGTGCGGGACGATTCGAGTCGCGATCGATGTCGTTGAGGGCGCGCGCGATGCCCAGGCGGAGTGCGCCGGCCTGGCCGGAGACGCCCCCGCCGTTGATGCGGGCGACGACGTCGAAGCGGCCCTCCAGGTCGAGGAGTGCGAAGGGCGAGCGGACGAGCTGCTGGTGCAGCTTGTTCGGGAAGTAGTCGTCGAGCGTGCGCCCGTTGATCTTCCATTCGCCGCTTCCGGGAATGAGGCGGACGCGGGCGACGGCTTCCTTGCGGCGGCCGAGCGCCTGGCCCGGGGCGGTCAGGGAGGATCCCCGGCCGACTCGGGGAGCTTCGCTCTCCGATGTGTATGAGCCGCTGAATTCCTCAGCCAGCTCGGTGTCGATTGTGGTCTCAGCCATTAATTGTGTCCTGTTCGGGAAAAATTCACTGAGCGATCTTCTTGAGCTCGAAGGGCTCGGGCTGCTGTGCCTGGTGGGGGTGCTCGGCCCCCGCGTAGACCCTCAGCTTGGTCAGCTGTTTGCGGCCGAGGCGCGTCTTGGGGAGCATCCCCCGGACCGCCTTCGTAACGGCGCGCTCGGGATGGGTGGCGAGCAGCTCCGTGTAGGAGGTCGCCTTCAGGCCACCCGGGTACCCGGAATGGTGATAGGCGAATTTCTGCTCGTGCTTGCTTCCGGTCAACACGACCTTGTCGGCGTTGACGACGATGACGAAATCGCCCCCGTCGTGGTGCGGAGCATAGGTCGGCTTGTGCTTCCCACGGAGCAGAGCGGCAACCTGCGTTGCCAGTCGGCCAAGGACGACGTCTGCGGCATCGATGAGATACCACGTGGACTCGACGTCGCCGGGCTTCGGTGAATACGTGCGCACGGGCGTAGCCTTCGTTTCTCATATCGGGGCCGCTGAAAAGAAGCGTGCGGCACCCACGGGTTTAGCTTAGAGATGTGGTGGACGCTGAGGCGGCGAGTGGGAAGGCGCCGCGCATGCAGCATGCACAACAAGGGTAAATCCTACGCCCCCCCGCCGCGGCCGGTCAAAACCCGGGGTGTGAAGTCGCACGCGCTCCCGTCGCAGGCCGTGCGGGGAGCCCGGAGCCGTCTGCCGGCTCCGCCGGGCTATCGCCGGTGCGGCCCGGCGGCGGGGGATCCGCGGTCTGCGCGAAGGGATCCCAGGACGGGTCCCCGTGCACGTCGAGCTCGGCTCGGGACGCCGCCTCGCGGGCGACGGCGTCGCCGAAGAGGCGTCCGAGCAGAGCGACGGCCATGTCCATCCCCGCCGCGACGCCCGAGGACGTCCAGCGGTCGCGGTCTTCCACCCAGCGCGCCCGCCGGATCCAGCGGACGTCCTCCCCGTGCGTCCGCACCCAGTCGAAGGCCCGCTTGTTCGAGGTGGCGTCGTAGCCGTCGAGCAGGCCCGCGGCGGCCAAGAGCGCCGACCCCGTGCACACCGACGTCACGAGGGAGGCGGAACCCGCCCAGCCGCGCAGCCAGGAGAGGAAGCGGCCGTCGGCGACGAGGCGTCTCGTGCCCCGGCCTCCGGGAACGAGGACGATGTCCGCAGGCGCGGCGGCGGCGTAGCCGCTGGTCGCGATCGCCTGCGCGCCCTGACCGCTGGCGACGGCCCCCGCCTGCGGACCGACGAATTCGACGTCGACCTTGCCGGGGACCATGCCGAACAGCTCCACCGGTCCGAAGACGTCGAGGAGTTCGAATCCGTCGAACAGCACGACGGACACACGGCGCGGGCTCACGGTGCCATTATGGCACCTGCTCCGGCTCGGCGCCTCGCCGGCCTCCGCGCCTCTCCCTCCTCCCCTCGCGGATTCCCCTACTCGCGCACCCAGGCGCGCACCGAGGAGGAGCTCACGGCGAGCACGACGAGCACGGAGAAGCCCGCGTCGACGAAGGCTTCGCTCTCGGCCCCGCCGACGAAGGCCAGGCGCATCGCGCAGGTCGAGGACGAAACCGCCATGAGCCCCACCCACGCCCACCGGAAGCGGGCGGCCGTGAGGAGGAAGAGGGCGGCGTTCAAGCCCGACGTGAGCAGAGCCGTGGCGGGAGTCCGGCCAGCGAAGACGAAGCCGGCCTGGAGGAGGAGCCCTCCTGCGGACAGCATGCCCGTGACCAACAGCGGCGTCGGCGGGACGTGATGGCGGGCGAGCCCCGTCTCGGCGGCGGGCGCCTCCGGCTCGGGATTCCTCTCCGCCGCGTCGGAGACGTCGACGACGGGAAGGTCGCCGTCGGTTTCGATGGCGTCTCCCCCGCCGCTGCGGGAGTGGTAGGCGGTGGAGAATCCGTCGATCACGCGCACGTCCACGCCGTGGTCGGCGTATCTCAGCGTGTCGACGACGTAGTCGCGTTCGGCGTCGGTGTCCGCGTCGATCCTGTGGGTGATCTGCCCGGTGAAGCTCGACAGGCCGACGGAGCGGTCGTAGGTTCCCGCCGCGAGGAAGTCGACGCGCTGGCCGCCGGGAAGGCGCCACCCTTCGGGCGTGGGCCAGAAGCGCACGTGGTGGCGCTGCGAGGGGTGGCCGTCCACTTCCTGCTGATAGGCGAAGGACTGCCGCCTGCCGAAGAGGAAGAGGTCGGAGACGGGGGCGTTCTGGTAGGAGCGGCGCAGCAGAGAGGATTTCACGATCCTCCAGGAGGAACGCAGGGTCACGTCGTCGGCGAGGGTCCAGCCCGCCGCCTGCATGGCCGCGTGGACGTCCTCGGACGCGCCGTCGAAGGCGAGGTTGACGGGGTCGCCGAGGATGCCGTCGCCCGTGCGGGTCCGCCCGATGAAATAGTCGGGGACGTAGAGGACTGTGAACAGCTGGTGGATCCGAGGCAGCGCCAGGTAGGCGACGAGCCCCCAGAAGACGACGAGGTAGGCGCCCCAGGCGGGGTCCCCCGGGCGTCCCCTCATGAGGATCTCGCCTGCGAACCACAGGACGAGGGCGAGGGCCACGACGACGAAAACCGAGGCGACCGCGTCCCAGACGGGAGTCCTGCGGCGCCCGCTGACCTTCCTGGGCGCACTCGCGTAGCGGGGGCGCCCGACGGGAACCGGGTACCGCTCGGACGGGGTGCGCCCCACGGCCCGGACGGGCCGTGGGTCGACGCCGGCGCCCGGGCGTCGCGACGCGGGTGCTTCGCCTGCGCTCGGCGCCTCCTCGTTCTCGTAGGCCATGCCCCCATTGTCGCATCGCGGGAGCGTTCGCCGTGCGCTGAGAGCCGTGGCTCGGCGCCGGCCCGCCGGTGGATGATCGTGGAAGCCCACAGTGAGGAGTTCAGCATGTCCCGCATCGTCATCGTCGGCGGCCACGGCAAGGTGGCTCTCCTTCTCGCGCCCATCCTCGCGGCGCGCGGCGACGAAGTCGTCTCCCTCATCCGCGATCCGGGCCAGTCCGCGGACGTCGCCCGGACGGGCGCCGCGCCGTTGGCGCTCTCGGTCGAGACCGCCTCGACCGCCGAGCTCGTCTCGGCCTTCGACGGTGCGGACGCCGTCGTCTGGTCGGCGGGGGCCGGCGGCAAGGGCGGTCCGGGTCGCACCGACGCCGTCGACCAGGTCGCGGCGATCCGCAGTATGGAGGCAGCCCTCCAGGCGGGCGTGCCTCGCTACGTCATGGTCTCGTGGAACGGCTCGTTCGGCGACGACCCCGTGCCGGCCGACCATCCGCTCCACGCCTACGCGAAGGCCAAGATCGCGGCGGACCGGTACCTTCAGTCCACCGGTCTGGCCTGGACGATCCTCGGGCCCGGAACCCTGACCGCCGATGAGCCGACGGGCCGGATCGCGGTGGGGCGCCCGTCCCAGGGCGCGGACGGCCCTGCCCGCACATCCCGGGCGAACGTCGCGGAGGTCGTCGCGGCGGTGCTGGCCGACGCGAGCACCGCAGGCAAGGTGATCCCCTTCCAGGACGGTCCCACGCCGATCGCGGAGGCGGTGGCCAGGGTCGGCACGGAGTTCTCCGACCTGTCCGGGTCCCGCCTCGCGTGAGGCCGAAGCCCCATCTGTGCCCCCGCACCGCCTGCGCATGTACGGGGGGCACAGTCTCAATGGCGGTATCTCGCTGGGCGGCAGCACCGCCCGCGCGCGGCGAGCGAGCGGCTCACGTCCAGACGCCTCCCGGGGCGAAGACCTCTTCCGTGATCTCCTCGAACCACCCCAGTTCGCGGGCCACGTCGAGCACCGTGTACCGGGAGCGGTAGTACATCGCCCGCGGGAAGGCCTGGCGGACGTCGTCGACGGACAGGCCGATGTCCTCCGGCCGAGTGGGGGCGCCCGCCTCCCCCAGCATCCGCTGGAGGCGTTCGGCGGGCATGAGCTGATCGCGCAGCCGGGACCGCAGCCGCGGCCACGACTCCACGAGCCGGTCGATCCTCACGCGCAGGGCGTCGGCGTCCACGTATTTCTCGCGGGTCTCGTTGATGCCCTTGTCGATGAGCGGCCCCGACATCGTGCCTCGGATGTCCCGCTCGATCTCCTCCCAGGACGGCCACCGCCCGACGGCGGCATCCACGTCGAGGCCGGCGAGGTCTCGGGCGAGGAATCGTTCGTGGAAGGAGGTCATCGCCAGGGTCCCGATCGCCACTTTGAAGCCGTGGCTGAGCGGAGGGTCGAGTTCGGCGCCCAGGTGGTCGAGCTCCCACAGGTGGCTGAAGTAGTGCTCGGCTCCGGAGGCCGGGCGGGTCCCTCTGGCCACCTGCATGGCCAACCCCGACATGACCAGGCCGGAGCACAGCCCCTCGTAGGCCTCGGGCACGCCCGCCGCGAGCTCTCCCGGCTGCGCCAGGGCTTCGCGCACCCCTCCCTGGACGAGCTCCCAGGCGAGCGGGTGGATCGCCTCGACGCCCAGGGCGTCGGCGTACATCCAGTCGGCGCCCGCGGGGATCTTCGCCGACAGGTCGCCGTACCCCGAGGCGGCCATCGGGCGCGGGGCGGCGGCGGCCACGTCGAGGTCGAAGATCACGGCCAGCGGCGCGGGGCAGGGCATCGTGATCTTCAGCCCGCCGCGGGTCATGGGAGCGCCGAAACCGGTGTAGCCGTCCATGGAGGCCGCGGTCGCGACGACGGCGTAGGGCTGGCGGAGTTCGCCCGAGGCCAGTTTGACGAGGTCGTTGACGGTCCCCGAGCCCACAGCCACGCCGAGTGCCCCGGTTTCGCGCAGGCGCTCGCGGATCTCCTCGCAGTTGTCGTAGGAGGCGTAGAGGGTCGGGCTGCCCGGGAAGACCATCGGCTCGGCGAGGCGGGCCCCCGCCCGGCGCAGCCGTTCCTCGACTGCGGCGCCGGCGGCCGCCCAGGTCCGCTCGTCGGCGACGAGCAGAGCCGGCCGCCCGCCGGCTAGGAGGGTGTCGGCGAGGATTCGGCCGCTGTCGGCGAGGACGCCGCGTCCGACCTCGATCGTCTTCGTGCTCTCGGCCTGGGCGAGGCCCCTGGCGACGGTGTCGTCATTCTTCATCGTTACTCCTCTCATCGTCCCGGCTCGTCTGCGCCGGACAGGTGCTCGGCCACGGCGTGCTGGACGGGGCGCAGGGCCGGGTAGATCGCCTCGTACTGCTCCATCCAGAACCGGTACTCCTCGTGCCGGGCGGGGTCGGGCTCTATGACGTCCCAGTCATGGACCATCGCCGCGGCCGCCTCGTGCAGGTCGGCGAACCGTCCGGCGGCGACGGCCCCCATCATCGCCGAGCCGAGGGCGGGCCCGTCCTGGACCTGCGTGACGGTGATGCCCAGGCCGGTGACGTCCGCGTGCATCTGCAGCCATTGGGCGCTGGAGAGGGCGCCGCCGCAGGCCACGATCGACGTCGGCTCGTATCCCGCCGCGCGCAGCGTGCGCAGGTTCAACTCCAGCCCGTAGCAGGTCGCCTCCTGTATGGCGTGGTAGATGTGCTCGCGGCGGTGGTGCAGGCTCAGGCCGGTGATCGTCCCCCGGGCTCTGGCGTCCGTGTAGGGGCTGCGGTTGCCCTGGAAGTGCTCGGCGATCAGGATTCCGTCCGAGCCGGGCGGAATGTCCTTCGACAGGTCGTTCATGACCTCGTAGGGGGAGGGGCCTCCCCTCGCGGAGGCCTCGACCAGGTCTTTGGCCATCGTCTCCATGAACCAGCGCTTGATCGATCCGGTCGAGACCTGCGAGGCCTCCAGCGTGTACTGGCCGATGACGAGCGCGTCAGTGTGCGCGCCCACGATCCCAGGCCCGTACAGGGGAGTCGCGCTCTGGGACAGGAGGCAGTTGCTCGAACCCGTGATGAGGGCCGACCGTCCCGGCCGCAGGACGTCCATTCCGATCATCCCCGCCTCGGCGTCGATTCCGCCCTGGGCGACGGGGACGCCCTCGTGCAGCCCGAGCTCCCGGGCGGCCCATGCGGTCAGCCGTCCCAGGCCGGCGCCCATGGGCTGGACGTCGCCGGGGAGCTTGTCCATGAGGTCGCCGATGCCGAGCTCGGCGTAGAAGTCGAGCGGGAAGCCGCCGTGGTCGGCGTTGTGGTACATCTTCAGGGAGGCGGACGTCAGATTGGTCCTCGCCACGCCGGTCAGGAGGAGACCGAGCCAGTCGGGGGCGTCGAGCACCCAGCGCGCTCTCTCCCACAGCGCGGGCTCCTCCTCCTTCATCCACATCGCCTTGAAGACGAACCACTCCGCCGAGGCGTCGTCTCCGCCGCCGCCGTTGTAGAGCCGCGCCCAGTGGTCGATGGCCGAAGCCCGGCGCGCTTGCTCCCTCGCACGCACGTCGGACCACATGATGGCGTTGCGCAGCGGGCGGTTCTCGCCGTCGAGGGCCACGAGGGTCGCGGAGGTCGCGTCGTAGCCGATGCCGGCGATATCGCGGGGGCTGACCCCCGAGGCGTCCAAGGCCCCGCGGACCGAGCTCCGCAGGGCCGCCCACCATTCGTCGACGTCCTGCTCCACCCAGCTGGGCCGCGGATACAGGGACGCCACGGGGGTGTCGTGAAATGCGAGGGGCGTCCCCTCGTCGTCGAAGAGGCCGACCCTGCATCCGCCGGTGCCCAGGTCGATCCCCATGAATGCCGCACTCATCTTGTCTCGCTCCCTTGGTAGACATATGTTCGGTCATCCCCAGTATCCGCGGCGCCCGTGGGCTGCGTCAACGCCTGGAATCCCGGAAGGCCGCGCCTTCGGGCCGGTCAGCCGCGGCCGGGTCAGCCGCAGTCCCGGCGAGCCCGGGTCAGGCGGGCGCGGCCGGCCAACTCGCCGTCGGGCGGGTAGCGAACGGATTCGAGCGTGAGCGGGTGCGGCGGGGCGACCACCGCTTCTCCCGTGTCCCGCGAGCGCTCCGCGAGGCGCCTGGCGGGCCAGTCCTCGCCGCGGCGTCCCGTCCCGACGCGCATGAGCGCGCCGACGAGCGCGCGGACCATCGAATGGCAGAAGGCGTCCGCCTGGGCGGTCACCTCGACGAGCCCCGCGGTGCGCACGGCCTCCAGGCGTTGGAGCTCGCGGATCGTCGTCGCCCCCTCCCGCGGCTTGCAGTAGGAGAGGAAGTCGTGCTCGCCCAGCAGCGGGCGCGCCGCGCGGTTCATCGCGTCGACGTCGAGGCGCTCCCCTAGCCACAGGACGTCGCGGCGGCGGAGCGGGTCGTAGGAGCGCGGGTCGTCGCAGATCCGGTAGGTGTAGCTGCGCGAGAGGGCGGAGAAGCGGGCGTCGAAGCCGGCGGGCGCGTAGGAGACCTTCGTGACGACGAGGTCCGACGTCCCCCTCGGGCCGTCCGATTCGCGGGCGAGCAGCGCGGCCAGCCGCCGGCGCAGGGCCTCGGTCGCCTCCAGGCCCGAGCGTCCGACGGCTCTGTCGAGTTCGGCCTCGCCGACGTCGACGTGGACGACCTGCCCCCGGGCGTGGACGCCGGCGTCCGTCCTGCCGGCGACCGTCAAGCGGTGCGCCGCCCCGGTGGCGGTGTCGAGGGCCGCGGCGAGGAGGCCCTCGACGGTCCTCAGCCCCTCCTGCCGTGCCCAGCCGTGGAAATCGGTCCCGTCGTAGGCGAGGTCGAAGCGCAGGCGGAGCGAATGCGATACCGTCGAGTCCATGACGCCAGTTTCCCACACGCGGCCTCCCGGCCCCCCCGATCCGAGCGCGGAGGGCCTTCAGATCGCGGACTCGCCGGAGCGCGCAGGCGCGGCGGGCCGCGAACACGCCCGGCGGGCGGACGCCTCCGCCGCAGGGCTCGCGCCGAGGACGCTGGCCGTGGACTGCGGCGGCGGCGGCATCAAGAGCTCGCTCTTCGACAGGGCGGGCTTCCAACTCGGCACGGCCCAGCGCACGGCCGTGCGCTACCCCTTCTCCCCCGCGGATCTGCTGCGCATCGTCACTTCCCATGCGCAGGCCTTCGACGGCTTCGAGCGGATGACGCTCGGCATGCCCGGGATGATCCGGCGGGGAGTCGTCGTCTACACGCCGCACTACATCCGCAGGGCCGGCCCGCACACGAAGGTCGAACCGGAGCTGGCGGCGGCGTGGGACCGCCTGGACATGGAGGAGGCGCTCGCCGAGCGCTTCGACGTGCCCGCGCTGGTGCTCAACGACGCCGAGATCGCCGCGGCGGGCGTCGTCTCGGGCCGCGGCTGCGAGCTCGTCCTCACGCTGGGCACGGGCCTGGGCACGGCCCTCGTCGACGACGGGCGGCTCGCCCCCCACCTGGAGGTGTCCCACGCGCAGGCGCGATGGGGGCTGACGTACGACGACGTCGTCGGCGAGGCCGAGCGCATCCGGCTCGGCGACTCCGCGTGGTCTCGGCGGGTCCTGCGCGCGATCGACAGCCTGTGGCCCGTCTTCCGGTGGGACAAGCTCTACATCGGCGGCGGCAATTCCGCGCGGATCAGCACGGGCGTGCGGGCCAAGTTCGACGAGAACGTCATCTTCATCCCGAATGCCGCGGGCATGAACGGCGGAGTGCGGGCGTGGGCGCTCGCGCGGCCGGGCAGAAGGGGGTGACCGCGACGTCGCAATGAGCACGCCTCGATCGGTGATGGCCGGGCAGAGGGGGTGGCCGGCCGCCCGAGCGGCGAGCCGGCTATCGCCGCCGCCTGTGGCTGGAGAACCATCTGACGACATTGACGATTCCGATGACTAGGAACGCCGAAGAGAGGAGGGCTATGCCGACTAGGACCGCGAAGCCGGCGTTCAGGCCGACGGAACCGTCGGAGATGGCAGTGAACAGGATGAAGCCCAAGAGGCACACTACCGACAGCATGATGACGATGAGGACGATTCCCTCGATGAGGGTGCTGATCGGTTCCCGCCGCCGCCGGCTTTTCGACAGGCCGTCGCCGCGTGCCAGGGACGACTGGGAGTTCCACCCCTGGGCCTCGCCGTAGGCCTGGGCCTCGCCGTAGGCGTCGCCGCGCGCCAGGGACGGCTGGGAGCCCTCCGCGTTCCAGGCCGGCGCCCCCGGGGAGCCTCCGGCTCCGGCGTCGTCGGCCTCCCATCGCTGTGCCGCGCCGCGAGGGCGGCGGTCCCTCCATTCGACGCCGTTCCAGTAGCGCTCGTAGGAGCCGTCTTCTTGATCGGGGTACCATCCGGGGCTGAGACTCATACGTTTCCTCCTTCGGCCGGAGTCTGCCACGGCGGCCGCGGGTTGCGCGATGGGCCAGCCTATCCAGACTATCCGCGCGGCGCCGTCCGCAGGCGGCCGCCGAACCACGGGGGCGGCGCCTCAAAGGCGTGAGAGGGCGGCAGGGGATGTAAAGGACGGCGGGCGGGACATCCCTCGATGCTCCGCCCGCCGTCGAAACGCCGGCTTGGCCGCCGCCCGTCAGGCTCCGGCCTGCGTCGAGGCGTCCTGCGCCTCGGGTTCGGCGTCCGTCTGGGAGGCCTCGGGCTCCCGCGTCGCCTCCTCGTCCTCGGCCTTCCCGTCCTCGGCAGCGGCGGCCCTCTTGGCGGCCTTCTCGGCTTCGCGGACGGCCGCCTGCTTCGGCGAGACCTTCTCCGTCACGAGTTCGATGCGCGCCAGGGGCGCGTTGTCGCCTCTGCGATTGCCGAGTTTGACGACGCGGGTGTAGCCGCCGTCGCGCTCGGCGAATTTGGGGGCGAGCTCCTCGAAGAGGATGTAGGCCAGTTCGCGATCGCCGAGGGTCCTCAGGGCCAGGCGGCGGTTGTGGGTGTCGCCGCGCTTGGCTTTGGAGATGAGTCTCTCCATGTGGGGCTGTACGACCTTGGCGCGCGCCTGCGTGGTGGTCACCGCCTCGTGGCGGATGAGGTCCTTGCACAGGTTGGCGATGATGTGGCGCTGGTGGGCGGCCGAACCGCCCAGGCGGGGGCCCTTACTGGGCTTGGGCATTGTAGTGTCTCCTATGAAAAGTGCGGGCTTCAGGCCTGCGAGTCGTCGCTGAACTGCATCGTGTAGCTTTCGTCGCCGTAGGTGGATACGAATCCGGCCGGCGAGTCCTTGAGCCGCAGATCCAATTTCGCGAGCTCGTCCTTGACGTCCTCGATCGACTTCGCGCCGAAGTTCCGGATGTCCAGGAGGTCGGCTTCGGAGCGCTGGATGAGTTCGCCGATGGTTCGGATCCCTTCGCGCTGCAGGCAGTTCTGCGAACGGGCGGGGAGGTTGAGGATCGTGATCGGGCGCTGAAGGTCGGAGGACTGGGTCTCCACCACCGGAGCGGGGCCGATTTCGATGCCCTCGGCCTCGTTGTTGAGGTCGACGCACAGGCCGAACAGCTCGACGAGGGTCTTGCCCGCGGAGGCGAGCGCGTCGCGAGGCGTCGTGGACGGCTTGACCTCGACGTCGACGATGAGCTTGTCGAAATCGGTGCGCTGCTCGACGCGGGTCGCCTCGACCTTGTACGACACCTTGAGGACCGGTGAGTAGATCGAGTCGATGGGGATGCGTCCGATCTCGTCGTCGAAGCCCTTGTTCTGGGCCGCCGAGACGTAGCCTCGGCCACGCTCGACGGTCAGGTCGATCTCGATCTTGCCCTTGTCGTTGAGGGTGGCGATGTGCAGGTCGGGGTTGTGGATCTCCACGCCGGACGGCGGGGTGATGTCGGCGGCCGTCACCTCGCCGGGCCCCTGCTTGTGCAGGTACATGAGCACCGGCTCGTCGTTCTCCGAAGAGACGACGAGGTCCTTGAGGTTCAGGATGATGTCCGCGACGTCCTCCTTCACTCCCGCTATCGTGGAGAATTCGTGGAGGACCCCGTCGATGCGGACCGACGTGACTGCCGCGCCGGGAATCGACGACAGCAGCGTGCGACGCATGGAATTGCCGAGCGTGTAGCCGAAGCCCGGCTCGAGGGGCTCGAGCAGGAAGCGCGAGCGGCGCTCGGAGACTTGCTCCTCAGTGAGGACGGGACGCTGTGCGATCAGCACGATTCATTTCCTTTCGAGGACGCCCGCTATTTGACGTCCATCCTTCCCGCGGCCCTCTGTCCGACCAGCGGAAGACGGCGGGGGACCCCGCCGATGGCCGGCCCGGGAGGCGCGACGGCGGTCCCGCGGCCGGCACCCGGCCCGTCACACCCGGCGACGCTTGGGCGGACGGCAGCCGTTGAATGCCTGGGGGGTCACATCAGAGATCGACGTGACTTCGAGGCCGGACGCGGTGAGCGAGCGGATCGCGGTCTCGCGGCCCGAACCCGGGCCCTTGACGAATACGTCCACCTTCTTCATCCCCTGGTCCATGGCGGCGCGGGCCGCGTTCTCCGCCGCCAGCTGCGCGGCGTACGGCGTGGACTTGCGCGAGCCCTTGAACCCGACCTGCCCGGAGGAGCAGGAGGCGATGACGGCGCCCGTCGGGTCCGTGATCGAGACGATGGTGTTGTTGAAGGTCGACTTGATGTGGGCCTGGCCGACGGCGATGTTGCGACGCTCCTTGCGACGCGGACGGCGGTTGCCGGCGGAGGCCTGACGAGTCTTCGAAGGCATGGTCTACTTTCTTCTCCCGGTCTGCTTACTTCTTCTTCTTGCCTGCGACGGTGCGCTTGGGGCCCTTGCGGGTGCGCGCATTCGTCTTCGTGCGCTGGCCGCGCACGGGCAGGCCGCGGCGGTGCCGCAGGCCCTGGTAGCAGCCGATCTCGATCTTGCGGCGGATGTCGGACTGGACTTCGCGGCGAAGATCGCCCTCCACCTTGTAGTTCTCGTCGATGTGGTTCTTCAGCTTGACCAGATCGTCTTCGGTCAGGTCACGCACGCGGACGTCCGGGCTGATGCCGGTGGCGGCGAGCGTCTCGGCCGAACGGGTGCGGCCGATGCCGTAGATGTAGGTGAGCGCGATCTCGATCCGCTTCTCGCGGGGCAGATCGACGCCGGACAGACGTGCCAATTTCTCAGCTCCTATTTGTCATTCCGAAGGTGTGGAGCACTGCGACCCTCCGCGGTTCGAACCGCGAGGCCCCGGCCTTCGGACCGGAGGTGTGCCTCAGGCATGCAGTGCGTGGATGCGGGCGGGGCGCCCGCCGCGCCGGACTATCCCTGACGCTGCTTGTGCCGAGGATTCTCGCAGATCACCATGACGCGCGCGTGGCGACGGATCACCTTGCACTTGTCGCAGATCTTCTTGACGCTGGGCTTGACCTTCATTCTTGCACTTCCTCGCCGCCGGTTCGGGCGGTCGACACTCGGGATCACTTATAGCGGTACACGATCCGGCCGCGGGACAGGTCGTAGGGGGTCAGTTCGACCACCACGCGGTCCTCCGGCAGGATCTTGATGTAATGCTGGCGCATCTTGCCGGAGATGTGCGCGAGCACGATATGCCCGTTCTCCAGTTCGACGCGGAACATCGCGTTGGGAAGGGCCTCGACGACCGATCCCTCCACTTCGATGACGCCATCTTTTTTCGCCATAACCCTCGCTAACGCTACAATCGGACCCGCACCGGGTTGCGCGAGGCCGAGGCCGATCCGCCTGCGGGCAGAACGTGCCAAAGATCTATGCTACATCTCCATCGAGTTCGGGGAAAGCCGGGTTTCGGTGCGCTCGGTCACCGGTCGTGCGCTCTGTCACCGGTCACCCGAGGGGAACGGGGGTCACCCCGAAGGGCGCGAGGGCCTGCGCTCCCCCGTCGGGCGATGTGAGCACCCAGATTCCGCCGGAGTGGACGGCCACCTCGTGCTCCCAGTGGCATGCGTCCGAGCCGTCGGCGGTGACGACGGTCCACCCGTCCTCCAGCGTCCGGTTGGCCTGATCGCCGGCGGTCAGCATCGGCTCGACGCACAGCACCATGCCGGCCCTGAGCTTGGGACCGCGCGAACGGGTGCGGTAGTTGGGGACGTCGGGCTCCTGGTGCATGGCCGAGCCGATGCCGTGCCCCACGTAGTCCTCGACGATGCCCGGAGGATCGGGCAGGCTCACGACGTAGTCGTCGATGGCCCTGCCGACGTCGCCGATGCGCCGTCCCGCGGCGAGTGCGGCGACACCCCGCCACATGGCCTCGCGAGTGACGGCGCACAGGCGCTCCCTGGCTTGCCGCGTCGATCTGTCGCCTCCGTCGAGGACGACGGAGAACGCGGCGTCGCCGTGCCATCCGTCGAGGACGGCTCCGCAGTCGAAGGAGACGAGGTCGCCCGCCTGGAGAACCCTCTCCCCCGGGATGCCGTGGACGATCTCGTCGTTGACGGACACGCAGATCTGCGCAGGATAGCCCCGGTACCCGTGGAAATTCGACCGAGCCCCGCTGGAGGCGAGGACGTCGAGGGCGACGGCGTCCATCTCGGCGGTCGTCGCCCCCGGGCGGGCCGCGGCGCGAAGCGCCTCGTGGATCCGGGCCACGACGAGTCCCGCGGCGCGCATGCCGAGGATGTCCCCGTCGGACTTGTACTCGATGGGCATCGGCTGTACTCGACGGCCGTCAGCGCGATTCGAGGTAGGCGTCCAGCGCGTCGCAGACCCTGGAGGCGACCTCGTCGATCCCGCCGATCCCGTCGACGGACACGAGGACGCCCCTGGAGCGGTATTCGGCGATGAGCGGCTCGGTGGTCTCGTGGTAGAGGGCGATCCGGTGGCGGATGACCTTCTCGGTGTCGTCTTTGCGGCCTTCTTGGGCGGCTCGGCCCAGGAGCCGCGCCACGACCGCCTCGTCGTCCGCCGTGATCTCCAGGACGACGTCAAGAGCGGTGCCGCGCCTGGCCAGCATGGCGTCGAGACTGGCCACCTGGTGGAGATTGCGGGGGTATCCGTCCAGCAGGAAGCCCCCGGCGGCGTCGGGCTGGTCGAGGCGCGCCTCGACCATGCGGTCCGTCACTTCGTCGGGCACGAGCTCGCCGCGGGACGTGAAGGAGTCCGCGAGCCGGCCGAGTTCGTCGCCCGCCTCGGTGTGGGCGCGGAAGATCGCCCCCGTGGAGACGGCGGGGACGCCGAACTTGCGGGTGACCGCCTCGGCCTGGGTTCCCTTGCCCGCACCGGGGGGACCGACGAGGACCATTCGTACAGACATTGAGACCTTCCCTCTCCCTCGGCGCGCTGCGCCCTAGCGCAAGAATCCCTCGTAATGGCGCTGCTGAAGCTGAGCGTTGATGTCTTTGACCGTCTGGAGCCCGACGCCCACGAGGATCATGATCGAAGTTCCGCCGAATCCGCCCCGGAGGACGCCCATCTGCGCGAACATGATCGTCGGCACGAGGGCCACGATCGTCAGGTAGGTGGCGCCCACCCAGGTGATGCGCGAGGAGATGCGCTTGAGGTACTCGGCGGTCGGTGCCCCGGCTCTCACTCCGGGGATGAAGCCGCCGTAGCGCTTCATGTTGTCCGCCACTTCGTCCGTGTCGAAGGTGATCGCCACGTAGAAGAACGTGAACCCGAAGATCAGCAGGGCGTAGAAAGTGAAGTAGCTCCAGCTCTGATGGTCGAGGAAGTGGCGGTTGATGAACTGCACCCACCCCGAGTTCTGGCTTCCGAAGGAGGAGATCATCTGGGGGAGCGCCAGGATGGAGGAGGCGAAGATGACCGGGATGACGTTGGCCATGTTGATCTTGATCGGGAGATAGGTGGTCGACCCCCCGATGGTGCGGCGTCCGATCACGCGTTTGGCGTATTGGACGGGGACGCGCCTCTGGCACTGTTCGACGAAGACCACCACGGCTGTGATGGCCAGGAAGACGGTCACGACGATCACGGCGCGCACCCAGCCGCCGTCGGACTTGACCACTCCGTACAGCATCCCCGGGAAGTTCGCGCAGATGCCGGTGAAGATGAGGATCGACATGCCGTTGCCGACGCCGCGCTCGGTGATGAGCTCGGCGAGCCACATGATCAGGCCGGTTCCCGCTGTCATGGCCAGGACCGCCATGGCGTACTTCATGGGCGAGGCCGCGGGGATGATCTGGGACTTGCAGTCCCGGAACAGCGTGGTGTTGGCCAGGGAGATGAACACCGAGGATTGCAGGAGGGCCAGTCCGATCGTCACGTAGCGGGTGTATTCGGTGAGTTTGGCCGTGCCCGACTGGCCTTCCTTGCGCAGCTGCTCGAACCGGGGGATGACCACGCCCAGCAGCTGGATGATGATGGAAGCCGTGATGTAGGGCATGATCCCCAGGGCGAAGACCGACAGTTGGAGCATCGCCCCTCCGGAGAACATGTTGAGCATCCCGAGGAATCCGTCGTCGCCCGCCTTCTCCGTGCACTCCCGGACGTTGGCGAGCGAGACGAAGGGCGCGGGCACGAACGTGCCGATGCGGTAGATAGCCATGATGGCCACGGTGAACAGTAGCTTGCGCCTGAGATCGGGGGTGCGGAACGCGGCCGCGAACGCCTTGATCAAGGTTCCTCCAGATTGCGGTATGACCGCATTCGATTGCTATGAGCGCCGCCCAGATTCCGGCGGACGGTGTACCCGCCTGACGAGAAGCATATTGCCGGTGGCGTCCCCGCGCCACCTCGCTAACTATACCCGGGAGCGCCCGCTCGCGGGAAACATGTGTCAAAGGGTAATGCCCCCGCGGGCGAGCGGGGGCATTACCGTCGGATCAGCGGCCGGCGACGCTTCCTCCGGCGGCTTCGATCTTCTCCTTGGCGGAGGCCGACCATGCGTCGGCGGTCACGTCGAGCTTGACCGCCAGGTCGCCCTGTCCGAGGATCTTCACCGGATGTCCGTCGCGCACGGCCCCCTTGGCGACAAGGTCCTCGACCGTGACCTCCCCGCCCTGCGGGAACAATTCGCCGAGGGCCGAGACGTTGACGACCTGGTACTCCACGCGGAACGGATTCTTGAATCCGCGCAGCTTGGGCAGACGCATGTGGATCGGCATCTGCCCGCCTTCGAAGCGGGCGGGAACCTGATACCGCGCCTTCGTGCCCTTCGTGCCGCGTCCGGCCGTCTTGCCCTTCGACCCTTCGCCGCGGCCCACGCGGGTCTTGGCGGTCTTGGCCCCCGGTGCGGGGCGCAGGTGGTGCACCTTGAGCACGCGGGCGGACCGGGCCTGAGACTTCCCATCAGCCATCAGTCAACCTCCTCCACGGTGACGAGGTGCGCCACGGTGCGGACGGCGCCGCGCACCTCGGGACGGTCTTCGCGAACCACGGACTGGCCGATCCGGCGCAGACCGAGGGTGCGAAGGGTGTCCTTCTGATTCTGCCTTCCACCGATGGTGGATCTGACCTGTGTGATCTTCAACTGCGCCATCATGCACCAACTCCCGCGACGGCGGCCTCGTTCTCGGCCTTGACGGCCTCGACCTGCTTGTCGGCGCGCTCCTTGGCGTCGGCCTCGGCGCGAGCCCGCAGCATCGCCTCGGGCGCCACGCGTTCGAGCGGCAGGCCGCGGCGGGCGGCGACAGACTCGGGCTGCTCGAGGCCCTTGAGGGCCGCGACCGTGGCGTGCACGATGTTGATGGCGTTGGACGACCCGAGCGACTTGCTCAGGACGTCGTGGATGCCCGCGCACTCCATGATGGCCCGCACGGGGCCGCCGGCGATCACGCCCGTTCCGGGGGATGCGGGACGGAGCAGGACGATGCCCGCGGCGTCCTCGCCCTGAACCAGGTGGGGAATCGTCTTGCCGATGCGGGGAACCTTGAAGAAGCTCTTCTTGGCCTCCTCGGTGCCCTTGGCGATGGCCACCGGCACCTCCTTGGCCTTCCCGTAGCCGACGCCGACGGTGCCGTTGCCGTCCCCGACCACGACGAGCGCGGTGAAGGACATGCGGCGTCCGCCCTTGACGGTCTTCGCCACGCGGTTGATGGCGACGACGCGCTCGATGTAGGCGTTCCTGTCGTCGTTGCGGCGTTCGCGGCGGTCACCGCGACGCGAGTCGCGACGCCCGCGGCGCTCGCCGGAGTTCTCTTCCGGGCCTCCTGCGGCCCGTCCACGCTGCTGTGCAGCCATTACAACCTCTCCTCGCTCTCGGCGCTCACAGTGTCAGCCCGGCGGAGCGGGCGCCCTCTGCCACAGCGGCCACTCGACCGTGGTACTTGTTGCCTCCGCGGTCGAAGACGACCGCCGAGATCCCGGCTTCCAGGGCTCGCTCGGCGACCAGCTCCCCGACCTTGCGGGACTTGTCTACCTTGTTCCCGGCCAGCCCGCGAAGCCCGCTCTCCAGAGTCGAGGCGGACACGAGCGTGTGACCGACGGAGTCGTCGATGATCTGGGCCATCATGTGCCGATTGGATCGGGAGACGACGAGGCGGGGGCGCTCGGGGGTGCCGGCGACCTTCTTGCGGAGACGGAAATGGCGGCGCGCGCGGGAGACGTGCTTGCCCTTGCCCTTGACGGTTACGGCCATCACTTACCAGCCTTTCCAGCCTTGCGGCGCACGACTTCGTCGGCATACCTGACGCCCTTGCCCTTGTAGGGCTCGGGCTTGCGGAGCTTGCGGATGTTGGCCGCCAGCTCGCCGACCTGCTGCTTGTCGATCCCGTTGACCGAGAACCTCGTCGGGGACTCGACCGTGAAGGTGATGCCCTCGGGGGCCTTGACGAGGATCGTGTGCGAGTAGCCGAGGGAGAACTCCAAGTCGCCTCCCTTCGCCACGACGCGGTAGCCCGTGCCGACGATCTCCATGGCCTTCGAGTAGCCCTGGGTCACGCCGACGACCATGTTGTCGATGAGCGTGCGGGTCAGGCCGTGCAGCGAGCGCGACGTGCGCTCGTCGTCGGGGCGGGTCACCGAGACGGCGCCGTCCTCCAGCTTCACGGCGATGGGCTCGGCGACGGTGTGCTCGAGCGTTCCCTTGGGGCCCTTGACGGTGACGTGCTGGCCGTCGATGGAGACATCGACGCCGGCCGGAACCGCGACGGGCTGTTTGCCAATACGCGACATAATCCCTCCCGTCACCAGACGTAGGCGAGGACTTCCCCGCCGACGCCCTTGTCCTTGGCCTCGCGGTCCGTCAGCAGGCCGGAGGACGTGGAGAGGATCGCCACGCCGAGGCCGCCGAGAACCCTGGGCAGATTGGTGGACTTCGCGTACACGCGCAGGCCCGGCTTCGACACGCGCCGAACGCCGGCGAGCGCGCGCTCGCGGTTGGAACCGAACTTCAGATTGAGTGTGAGCGTCTTGCCCACTTTCGCCTCTTCGACGTCGAATCCGGCGATGTAGCCCTCGCGCTCGAGGATCCCGGCGATGTTCGCCTTGAGCTTCGAGTACGGCATCGACACCGAATCGTGGAACGCCGAGTTGGCGTTGCGCAGACGCGTCAGCATGTCTGCGATGGGGTCAGTCATTGACATTGGGCGCTTGCCCTTCCTCGTCGCGGTTTCCCTTCCGGACCTGCGACGTAGCGTTTACCAGCTGGACTTGGTGACACCCGGAAGCTCGCCTCGCAGGGCCAGTTCGCGGATGCAGACGCGGCACAGGCCGAACTTGCGGTAGACGGAGTGCGGCCGGCCACAGCGATTGCACCGGGTGTAGGCGCGGACCCCGAACTTGGGTTCGCGCGCCTGCTTCTTCTTCAGAGCGGTCTTGGCCATCGTCACGCCTCCTTGAAGGGGAAGCCGAGCCGACGCAGGAGGAACCGGCCTTCCTCGTCGGTCGAGGCGGTCGTGACGACCGTGACGTCCATGCCGCGCACGCGGTCGATCTTGTCCATGTCGATCTCGTGGAACACGGTCTGCTCGGTCAGTCCGAAGGTGTAGTTGCCGTGGCCGTCGAACTGCTTGGGGGAAAGCCCGCGGAAATCCCGGATGCGCGGCAGCGCGGTCGACAGCAGACGGTCGAGGAATTCCCACATGCGGTCGCCGCGGAGCGTGACGTGGCAGCCGATGGCCTGGCCTTCGCGCAGCTTGAACTGGGCGATGGACTTCCTGGCCCTGGAGACCTGGGGCTTCTGCCCGGTGATGACGGCCATGTCGGCCATCGCGCCCTCCAGGACCTTGGAGTCGCGGGCCGCGTCACCGACGCCCATGTTGACGACGATCTTCTCGAGCTTGGCGACCTCGTGGAGGTTGCCGTGCTTGAACTCGGCCGTCAGCGCGGGGACGATGTCCTCGCGGTATTTGACTTTGAGGCGGGGTGTCACAGCTCGATCTCCTTACCTGCGCGGCGGCCGATGCGCTCGCGCATCACCTTGGTGCGGCCGTCGCGTTCGACCTCGACCTCGCGGAAGCCGACGCGGACCGGCTTCTTGTCCGGGCCGACGAGCGCGACCTTGGACATGTGGATCGGGGCCTCGACGGTTTCGATGCCGCCTCCGCCGTTCGGGCCGGCCTTGACGTGGCGCGTCACGCGATTGACGCCCTCGACCACGACGCGGTTGCGGCGGCGGTCGACGGACAGGACGACGCCCTGCCTTCCTCTGTCGCCCGGTTTGAGCGGATCGAGGCCGAGTTCCGCGCGGCGCGCGTTGCGCTCTTCGAGCTTCTTCGCGTCCGAGGTCCGCCCTGCGATGACCTGGACCAGATCGCCTTTCTTGATCTTCGCCATATCAGATCACCTCCGGTGCCAGCGAGACGATTCGCATGAACTTCTTCTCGCGCAACTCGCGGCCCACGGGGCCGAAGATGCGGGTGCCGCGGGGTTCGCCGTCGTTCTTGAGCAGCACAGCCGCGTTCTCGTCGAAGCGGATGTAGGAGCCGTCGACGCGACGGGTCTCCTTCCTCGCGCGGACGACGACGGCTTTGACCACGTCGCCCTTCCTAACATTCCCGCCAGGGATGGCGTCCTTGACGGTGGCGACGATCGTGTCGCCGATTCCGGCGTAGCGTCGGCCTGAGCCGCCGAGCACCCGGATGCACAGGATCTCCTTGGCACCCGTGTTGTCGGCGACGCTGAGCCGCGTCTCCTGCTGGATCATTTCTGGTTTCTCCTGTCGTCGTGCCGGTTCTCGCCTGGCGAGCCTTGCCGAACGGATGGGGGTCTCGTGGTGACCTCGGCGGTCACTTGGCCTTCTCGATGATTTCGACCACGCGGAAGTGCTTGGTGGCGCTCAGCGGGCGAGTCTCCATAATGCGGACGAGGTCGCCGACGCGCACTTCGTTGTTCTCATCGTGGGCTTTGACGCGCTTCGTATGGGTGACGACCTTGCCGTACAGCGGGTGCTTGCGGCGGTCCTCCACCTCCACCACGACGGTCTTGTCCATCTTGTCGCTGACCACGTAGCCGCGCTGGACCTTGCGGTGATTGCGGACGGGAGCGCCGGTGCTGTTGTCGCTCAACTTCTACCTCACTTCTCAGTCGTGGGCGCGGTGCGGATATTGAGCTCGCGCTCACGTTTGACCGTGTAGATGCGAGCGATGTCGCGGCGGACCTCCTTGAGGCGCCCGGTGTCCTCGAGGCGATGGGTGACCGCCGAGAAACGGAGGTTGAAGAGCTCCTCCTTGGATTCCTTGAGCTTCTCGAGGAGCTCGGCGTCGGTCATGGCGTCGAGCTCCTCCGTCGAGATTCCCTTGGCCATCATTCACCGTCCTCTCGGGTGACGAAACGGGTCTTCATCGGCAGCTTGTGCATGGCGCGCAGCATGGCCTCGCGGGCGAGGCCGACGTCGACGCCGTCCATCTCGAACATGACGCGGCCGGGCTTGACGTTGGCGACCCAGGTCTCCACCGGGCCCTTGCCCGAGCCCATGCGCAGGCCGAGGGCCTTCTTCGTCAGGGGGCGGTCCGGGAAGATGTTGATCCAGATCTTGCCGCCGCGCTTGACGTGACGGGTCATGGCGATACGGGCCGCCTCGATCTGGCGGTTCGTCACGTAGGCGGGCTCCAGGGCCTGAATGCCGTACGAGCCGAAGGCCAGCTGGTTGCCGCCTTTGGACATGCCGGTCCGGCCGGGACGGTGCTGCTTGCGCCACTTGGTGCGACGGGGTATCAGCATGGGTCAGGCCTCCGATCCTGTGGTTGCGGTTCCCGAGGAGGCGGTCGCGGCCTGGGCGTGCTGCTGGTTGTGCTGGCCGCCGCGATTGCCGCGCCCGCGTCCGCGGCGGTCTCCGCGGCCGCGTCCGCGAGGAGCCTCGGCGAGCGTGCGGTAGTACTCGGCGTCGGTGACGTCGCCGCGGTAGATCCACACTTTCACGCCGATGCGGCCGAAGGTCGTGCGCGCCTCGTAGAACCCGTAGTCGATGTTCGCGCGGAGCGTGTGCAGGGGCACGCGGCCCTCGCGGTAGAACTCCGAGCGGGACATCTCGGCGCCGCCCAGACGACCCGAGCACTGCACCCGGATGCCCCTGGCGCCCGCGCGCTCGGCGGACTGGATGCCCTTGCGCATGGCGCGCCGGGAGGAGACGCGCGAGGCGATCTGCTCGGCGATGCCCTGCGCGACGAGCTGGGCGTCGGCTTCGGGGTTCTTGACCTCGAGGATGTTGAGCTGGATCGACTTGCCCGTCAGCTTCTCCAGATCGGCACGCAGGCGGTCGGCCTCCGCGCCGCGACGGCCGATGACGATGCCGGGCCGGGCCGTGTGGATGTCCACGATGACGCGCTCGGCGCGCCGCTCTATGTTGACGCGCGAGATCCCCGCGCGGTCGAGCGTCTTCTCGATCATCCTGCGGATCTGGATGTCCTCCTGGACGAAGTCGGCGTATCGCTGACCGGCCTTGGGCGAGTCGGCGAACCACTTCGAGCGGTGGTTCGTGGTGATTCCGAGTCGGAACCCGGTCGGGTTGACCTTCTGCCCCACTATCGGGTCCTCCTCTTCTTTGCCTTGTTCTTCACTGCGGCGACGTCGTCGCCGACGATGACGGTGATGTGGCTCGTGCGCTTGAGGATGCGGTTCGCGCGTCCCTGCGCACGAGGCTGGATGCGCTTCATCGTCGGCCCCTCGTCGACGTAGGCCGCCTGGATGAACAGGTCGTCCTCGTTGAAACGCTCGCCGAGCTCGTCCGCGCTGTAACGGGCGTTGGCGATAGCCGAATCGACGATCTTCCGGACGGTCTCAGCCGCCCCCTGGGGTGCGTAGCGCAGCACGTCGACGGCCTCCAGGGCGCGCCTGCCGCGGATGACGTCCACGACGCGGCGGGCCTTCTGGGGCGTGACGCGCACGAATCGCGCCTGCGCCTTGGCTTCCATGTTCCTGCCTTACTCTCTGTGCTCGTCGGACGGCCCCTCAGCGGCGCCGGCCCTTACGGTCGTCCTTCTCGTGCCCGCGGAACGTGCGGGTCGGGGCGAACTCGCCGAGCTTGTGGCCGACCATCGACTCGGTGATGAACACCGGAACGTGCTTGCGGCCGTCGTGCACGGCAAAGGTATGGCCCAGGAAGTCGGGGGTGATGACCGACCGACGCGACCAGGTCTTGATGACGTTCTTCGTGCCCTTCTCGTTCTGCTCGTCGACCTTCTTCTGGAGGTGATCGTCGACGAAGGGCCCCTTCTTCAGACTACGCGGCATTCAGCTCATCCTCTCTCAGCGCTTGTTGCCGGTCTTGCGACGGCGCACTATGAGCTTGTCGCTGGCCTTCTTGGGACGGCGGGTGCGGCCTTCGGGCTTGCCCCACGGGCTGACCGGATGACGGCCTCCCGACGTCTTGCCCTCGCCACCGCCGTGGGGGTGGTCCACCGGGTTCATGACCACGCCGCGGACGGTCGGGCGGACGCCCTTCCAGCGCATGCGGCCTGCCTTGCCCCAGCTGATGTTCGACTGCTCGGCGTTGCCGACCTCGCCGACGCTCGCGCGGCAGCGCGCGTCCACGTTGCGGATCTCGCCGGAAGGCATGCGCAGCTGCGCGTACTTGCCCTCGCGGGCCACGAGCTGTACGGAGGCTCCGGCGGAGCGCCCGATCTTCGCCCCGCCGAGGGGGCGGAGTTCGACGCAGTACACGGTGGTTCCGACGGGGATGTTCCTCAGCGGAAGGTTGTTGCCGGGCTTGATGTCCGCCGCCGGGCCGTTCTCCACCGTGTCGCCCTGACGGAGGTTCTTCGGAGCGACGATGTAGCGCTTCTCGCCGTCGACGTAGTGGAGCAGGGCGATGCGGGCCGTGCGGTTCGGGTCGTACTCGATGTGCGCGACCTTGGCGGGCACGCCGTCCTTGTCCCAGCGACGGAAGTCGATGAGCCGGTACTGGCGCTTGTGGCCGCCGCCCCTGTGCCTGGTCGTGATGCGGCCGGTGTTGTTGCGGCCGCCGGTCTTGTGCAGCGGACGCAGCAACGACTTCTCCGGCGTCGACCGAGTGATCTCGGCGAAATCGGCGACGCTCGCACCGCGACGGCCGGGGGTCGTCGGCTTGTACTTACGAATTCCCATGGGTTTCGATCCTCAGTCTTTCCGTCAGCCGTAGATGTCGATGGTTCCCTCGCGCAGCGTGACGATCGCGCGCTTGGTGTCCTTGCGGCGGCCGACGCCATCGCGGGTCCGGCGAGTCTTGCCCTGGCGGTTCTGGGTGTTGACCGACGCGACTTTCACGTCGAAGACGGCCTCGACGGCCTGCTTGATCTCCGTCTTGCTGGCCCGCGGGTCGACGAGGAAGACGTACTTGCCCTCGTCCTCCAGGCGGGCCGACTTCTCGGACGCCACCGGTTGAAGGATGACGTCGTGCGGATCCCTGTTCCAGAAACTCGCTGCCTCGGTCATTTCTCCTCCTTGCCGTTCTTCGAGACGAACTCCGCGAGGGCCGACTCGGTGAAGACGACGTCGTCGGCGACGAGGACGTCGTAGCTGTTGAGCTGGTCGGCGTAGACGACGCTGGCCTCCACCGCGTTGCGCAGCGAGAGGACGGTCAGGTCGTCGCCGCGGGAGACGGCCACGAGGGCCGAGCGATCGTCGATCACCTTGCGCAGAAGCCCCAGCGCCGCGGAGGTTGAGGGCCTGGCCCCCTCGACGAAGGCCGTGACGACGTGGACGCGGCCCGCCCGCGCGCGGTCCGACAGAGACTGGCGCAGTGCCGCGGCGATCATCTTCTTCGGGGTGCGCTGCGAGTAGTCCCGCGGTTGCGGACCGTGCACGGTGCCGCCGCCGGTGAACTGCGGCGCGCGGATCGAGCCTTGGCGGGCCCGGCCGGTGCCCTTCTGCTTGAAGGGCTTGCGGCCGCCGCCGGAGACCTGCCCGCGCGTCTTGGTGGCGTGGGTTCCCTGGCGGGCCGCGGCCAACTGGGCGGTGACGACCTGGTGGATGAGGGGGATGTTGGCGTCGACGTCGAAGAGCTCGGCGGGCAGGTCGGCGCTGCCGGCCACCGCGCCTTCGGCGTCGAGGACGTCAACCTTGAGGGACTGCGGCATGGTCAGGCTCCCTTCACGGCGGTGCGGACCACGACCGTGCCACCCTTGTTGCCCGGGATGGCTCCGGCGACGAGGAGGATTCCCTTCTCGGCGTCGACGGCGTGGATGGAAAGATTCATGACGGTCACGCGGTCGGATCCCATGCGGCCGGCCATGCGCAGGCCGCGGAAGACGCGCGAGGGGGTGGCGCAGGCGCCGATGGAGCCGGGCTTGCGGTGGTTGCGGTGCGCGCCGTGGGAGGCGGAGACGCCGCCGAAGCCGTGGCGCTTCATGACGCCGGCGAAGCCCTTGCCCTTGGACGTGCCGATGACGTCGACCTTCTGGCCCGCCTCGAACAGGTCGGCGGTGAGCTCCTGACCGAGCTCGTATTCGGAGGCGTCGGGCGTGCGGACCTCGGCGAGCCTGCGGCGGGGTGCGACGCCGGCCTTGTCGAAGTGGCCCTGGAGGGGCTTCGTGACGTTCTTGGTCTTCAGCTCGCCGGAGGCCAGCTGGACGGCCGAGTAGCCGTCGGTCTCGGGGGTGCGGATCTGGGTCACGACGTTCGTGCCGACGCGAACGACGGTGATGGGAACGAGGCGTCCCGACTCATCCCACAGCTGGGTCATCCCCAGTTTGGTGCCGAGCAGCGCCTTGACGGGCGCGCCGACGGCGGCTTGCTTGGAGTTCATGGTGCGTTGTTACCTCAGAGCTTGATTTCCACGTTGACGTCCGCCGGAAGATCGAGACGGCGAAGCGTGTCGATGGTCTTCAGGGTCGGATCGACGATGTCGATGAGCCGCTTGTGGGTGCGCATCTCGAAGTGCTCGCGGCTGTCCTTGTACTTGTGGGGTGAGCGAATGACGCAGAAGACGTTCTTCTCGGTCGGGAGCGGCACAGGGCCGACAACCGTCGCTCCGGTGCGCGTCACTTCGTCGACAAGCTTCTTGGCCGCACTGTCAATGACCTCATGGTCGTATGACTTGAGCCGGATGCGGATTTTCTGTCCAGCCATGCCGTCGTTACCTCTTTTCTACCTCGGCGATCGCCGGTCCCCGCATCCGGGCGTGTCGCGCCTGCCGCAGCGATCCCAAGCCCATATTGCAGATTTCGACGAACCCTTGTGAAACGCCGGGCGATGTCCTTCCCGGCGAAGTTCCTGGCCCGGTCCTGCCGGGCAACTTGTTTAGTTTGCCAGAATTCGCACTGCCGCGGCAAGTCGGCCTGCTCAACAGTGGCAGGCGTGACATCCAGACCCGGCCCGCTCAGGGCCGCAGATGCAGGGAGGCGATGTCCGACTCCGTGCCCAGAAGGACGTCGAAACGGCTGCGATCGCCCCGGTGATGGGCGATGAAGGTTTCGACGGGCACCCCGTCCGCGTCCCGCAGCGTCGAGCGCATCCGCAGGATCGGCGCGCCCACGTCGCCGTCGAGCGCCGCGGCGACGTCTTCGCTCGCGGGCACGGCCTCGATGCTCCGCGAAGCCTGGCCGAAGGCGATGCCGTGCACGTCGGTCAGGCACTGGTAGAGGGAGCTCGACGTGAAGTCCTCTTTCTCGATTCCCGGCACGCGGCCGGCGGGAATCCACGTGATCGTGTGGGCCCACGGCTCGCCGTCGACGCGCCGGATGCGTTCGAGCACGAATCCGGGAGAGCCCGCGGGCACTTCGAGGATCGCGGCCGCGTGCTCGTCCATCGGCGCGATCTCCTGGCGCAGGATCTCGCTCTTCAGCGTGTGCCCCTGGCTGCGCGCGTGGGCGAAGAGCCCCTGGAGCGAGAGGGCGAGGCCGTGGTCGATCTTCGCCGGGGCGAGGAACGTCCCCTTGCCCTTGACCCGGTGGAGGACCCCCTCGCTCTCGAGTTCGGCCATCGCCTGTCGGACGACGCTCCGCGACACTCCGTACCGATCGCCCACCTCGCGATCGGACCACAGCCGATCCCCTTCGTTCAAGCCGTCCCGCGCGATCCTCGTCCGCAGGATCCGCTTGAGCTGGTGATAGTACGGCAGGACGGATTCCTGGTCGATCGCGTCGGCATCGTCCGCCTCTCCCGATCCGGCGTTCATGCTCCCATGATAACGCGCCCTCCCCGCCCGTCCCCGTCTCCCGGGCCGGGCGTCCGCAGACCCTTCCGTTCAGTGAGACGCAACGGCGAACCTCTTGTCCGGTTGTCCGTACAGGTGTATGGTGGGCGAAACGAAACCAGGTCTCACGCAAGGGACAGTGGCAACGACGCCACACGTCACAGGAGGTTTCCATGACCATTCGCATAGGCGTGATCGGGACGGGCCGTGCGGGCCTCATCCACGCCAGGGCATTCCAAGGGCACATCCCGGCAGCGCGGCTCACGGCGATCTGCGACCCGGGCCCCGAGGCGCTCTCGGCGGCGCGCAGCCGGCTCGGCGGCGTCGCGGGCTTCGCCGACTACCGCGAGCTCCTGGCCGCGGACGTCGACGCCGTCGTCATCGCCACGCCGACGAAGTACCACCGGCAGATCGCCGTCGACGCCGCGGCGGCGGGCAAGCACGTCCTGTGCGAGAAGCCCATGGCGATCAGCGAAGACGAGTGCCGCGACATGATCGAGGCCGCCGAGCGCGCCGCGGTCAAGCTCCAGATAGGATTCATGCGCCGCTTCGACGCGGGGCACGTCCACGCCAAGCGGCTCGTCGAGGACGGCGCGATCGGCGAGGTCGTCGCCGTCAAGTCCCTGACCCACGGCCCGAGCGTCCCCCACCCGTGGATGTACGACCTCAAAGCCAGCAACGGCCCCCTCGCCGAGGTCTCCAGCCACGACATCGACGCGATCCGCTGGCTCAGCGGCTCCGAGGTGGTCGCCCTTCAGGCCTTCGCCGGCAACTACCGCTGCCCCGACGCGCGGGCGGAGTTCCCCGACTTCTACGACACCGTGATGGTCAACGCGCGCTTCGCCAACGGCGCGCTCGGCCACGTCGACGGCGCGCACGGGGTCCGATACGGCTACGACAACAGGGTGGAGATACACGGCACCCACGGCCGCATCGACATCGGGGACGTCTCGGCCGACCGAGTCGTCGTCCACGAGGAGACAGGGCGCTCCAGCCGGGACATCGTGGCCTCCTGGCGCGACCTCTACCGCGAGGCCTACATCGCCGAGGATCGGGCCTTCGCCCAGGCGATCGCCGAGGAGACGCCCGTGCGCGTGTCGGGCGAGGACGGACTCGCCGCGGTGCGGATCGTCTGCGCGGGGAACGCGTCCATAGCCAGCGGAGCGATCCAGCGTCTGACTCCCCCGCAATGACGCGGGGACACCGAGGGAAGGATACAGTCATGGCCAACGACGGCTACGTCATAGGAATAGACATGGGCACCGGATCCGCCAGAGCCGGTGTGTTCGACGCCCGCGGCCGCCAGGTCGGCTTCGGAACGGCCGCCTGGACGACCGCCTATCCGCAACCCGGATGGGCCGAACAGGACCCGCATGAATGGTGGAGGCAGACCGTCGCGGCGGTGCGCGCCGCCGTCGCCGACTCGGGCGTCGACCCGGCGGAGGTCCGCGCCGTCTCCATGGACGCGACGTCGTGCACCGTCGTCTGCCTCGACGGCGAGGACGAGGTCGTCCGCCCGGCGATACTGTGGATGGACGTCCGCTCGGTCGAGGAGGCCGAAGAGGTCCACGCGACGGGGGACCCCGCGCTCCGCCTGTGCGGTCAGGGGCCCGTCTCCGCGGAGTGGGGCCTGCCGAAGGCGCTGTGGGTGAAGAAGAACGAGCCGGAGGCCTTCGCCCGCACGGCCACGATCTGCGACGAGACCGACTGGCTCGTCCACAGACTGACCGGATGCTGGACGATGTCCGTCTCCCATGCGGCGGGCAAGTACTTCTACGACGAGGAGTACGGCGGGTGGCCGGTCTCGCTCTATCGGAGGCTCGACGCCCTGGACATCCTCGAACGCTACCCCATGCGCATCACCCAGGTCGGAGACGTCGTCGGCCCGCTTCTGCCCGACGTCGCGCGGGAGTTCGGTTTCCCCGAGGGCGTCGCCGTGGTCGAGGGCGGGATCGACGCGTACATGGGCGCCATCGGCCTGGGCGTGGCGGCCCCCGGGCGCCTGGCCCTGATCACCGGATCGAGCCACGTCATCACCGGCCAGCTGGCCGAACCCGTCTACACGAAGGGCCTGTGGGGCTCCTACACGAACGCCACCGTCCCCGGGTACTACACGATCGACGGCGGTCAGGTCTCCACCGGGGTCCTGGTCGAGTGGTTCTTGAAGAACTTGGCCGGGGCCTCCCGGGCGGAGGCCGCGCAGACGGGCGAGAACATCTACGACATCCTCACCCGCGAGGCGGGCAGGGTGCCGATCGGCTGCGACGGCCTGCTCTCGCTCGACCACTTCCAGGGCAACCGCGCCCCGCATTTCGACGGGCGTTCGCGCGGCATGTTCTGGGGTCTGACCCTGCATCACACCGAAGCCCACATGTTCCGAGCCATCCTCGAGGGCATCTGCTTCGGCACCGAGGCCATCTTCGAGGCGATGCGCGCCCAGGGCGTGCCGGTCGAGGAGATCATCGTCTCCGGGGGCGCGACGAAGAACAGGCTGTGGCTGCAGATGCACGCGGACGTCTCCAACGTCCCGCTCATCCTCACCGACGTGACTGAGGGGCCTGCGCTCGGCTCGGCCATGGTCGCCGCCGTCGGCGCAGGGTGGTACGAGGACATCCCCGCCGCCTCCCTGGCCATGACGAAGGTCAGCGACGTCATCCAGCCCGACCCGCAGGCCCATGAGGAATACATGTTCAACTACCAGGCGTACAAGGACTCCTACGAGAGCATGAAGGACCTCATGGCTCGTGTGACCGACCACTACAGCAGTTAGGGTGACGGCATGTCTTCGCAGCGCGTTCTTCGGGCCCTGGCGTCCGCCACGGACACCAAGCGAATCGTGATCGGCCGCGACGTCCTTCAGGCGGCGGGCGAGGTGTTCGCGGAAACCGTCGGCGGCGCCGGAACGGCTGTCGTCGTCGCCGACGAGACGACCTGGCGGCTCGCGGGGCCGGCCGTCGCCGCCTCCCTGCGGACGCACGGCGTCGATCTCGCCGACCCGCTGGTCTTTCCGAGCTGTCCGCCGGTGTACGCCGGGTACGAGAACGTCTCCCGCGTCCGCGAGCGCCTCCGGTCTACCGGCGCCGCCGCCTGCTCGATCGGCTCCGGCACGATCTCGGACCTGACCAAGCTGGCCTCCGGCGAGCTCGCGCGTCCCTACGTCCACGTCTGCACCGCCGCGTCGATGGACGGGTACGCCGCCTTCGGCGCGGCCATCACGAAGGACGGGTTCAAGATCACGCGCACCTGCCCCGCGCCCGCGGGGATCGTGGCCGACCTGGACGTCATGGCGACGGCGCCCGGGCGGATGCTGGCCAACGGCTACGCCGACCTCATCGAGAAGTATCCGGGCGGCGCCGACTGGATCGTGGCCGACGCCCTCGGGATCGAGGCGATCGATCCCGAGGCGTGGAACCTGGTCCAGGGCCCGCTCGACGAGGCGATGTCGCGTCCGCAGGCCCTGGCGGCGGGCGATCCCGACGCCTTCGAGGCGCTCGTGGTCGAGATCATGCTCTCGGGGCTGGCGATCCAGGCCCACCAATCCTCGCGCCCCGGATCGGGCGCGGGGCACAACTTCTCCCACCAGTGGGAGATGGAGGGCTACGGGCTGGACTGGCCCCTGCCCCTGTCCCACGGGGCCAAGGTAGGGCTGGGGGCGATTGCGATCGCGGCCGTGTACGACGCCGTGATCGACGCCGACTTCTCGGCCGTCGACCCCGACGCCGTCGTGGAGGGATGGCCGACCCCGGAGCAGAACGAGGCGCGCGTGCGCGCCCTGCAGGATATCCCCGCGATAGCGGACGCCGCCGTCGCGCAGTCCGATGGGAAGTACATCCCCCGCGGGCAGGTGCGCGAACACGTCCTCGCGATCCAGCGGGTCTGGCCGGGCTTGCGGGCGCGCCTGCGGGAGCAGGTCCCGACGGCGGCGCGCACGCGCGACATGCTCAGGGCGGCCGGCGCCGTCCACCATCCGGCGCAGGTCGGCGTCTCCCTGGACAAGCTGCGCCGCACCTATTACCAGGCGCAGACGATCCGCAGCCGGTACACGGTGCTCGACGTGCTCTTCGCCACGGGGCTGCTGCACTCCGTCGTCGACTCGCTGTTCGAGCCGGGCGGTTTCTGGGCCGAGGAGACCGTGCCGGACGGGGGCATCGCACCCTGAGCGCACACCGCCCGACGATCGAACGAAACGAAAACGAAGAGGTGACGCGATGACCATCACTGCAGCCGGGCTCTCCCGGCTGATCGACCACACGCTCCTGTCCCCCGACGCGTCGAAGGAGCAATTCGCCGCACTGTGCGGGGACGCCGTCGAGTACGGTTTCGCGATGGTGGCGGTCAACCCCTACCCGGTGGCGCTGTGCGCCGAGCTCGTGAAGGGAACGTCCGTTCACGTCGGCGCGGCGATCGCCTTCCCGCTCGGTCAGACGACGATCCGGGACAAAGTGTCCGAGACAGCGCGGGCGATCGGCGACGGCGCCGACGAGATCGACTACGTCGTCAACCTCGTCGAGCTCAAGGACGGCAACCTCTCCTACGTCCGCGAGGAGATGGAGAGGATCGTCGCCGTGTGCCGCGAGGCGGGAGCCGTCTCGAAGGTCATTTTCGAGAACTGCTATCTCGACGAGGAGGAGAAGCGGGCCCTCGCCGGAATCGCCGCGGAGGTCCGGCCCGACTTCGTGAAGACCTCGACTGGTTTCGGCCCCGGGGGCGCCACCCTCGACGACGTCAAGCTCATGAAGGACGTCGTCGGCGACGGAGTGGGGGTCAAGGCCGCCGGAGGCATCCGCGACCTCGACGCGGCCCTGGCGTTCCTGGATGCGGGCGCCACTCGGCTCGGAACCTCGCGGGGCCCCTCGCTGGTCGACCAGCTCCGCGCGCGCTCGCAGGGCTGACGGCTGGAGACTGGCGGAGCCGGGCCTGCCCGGGACCGCGGCCCTCAGGCGCCGGCGACGCGGTGAGCCTGCAGTCTCCCGCGGATCGGCGCGACGAATACGGCCTCCAGGGTGAAGGTCACGGCCGTCATGACGACGGCGTAGGCGAAGATCTGCGGGGTTTCGATGTTGATCTGGGCGAGCCGGATCGCGCCTCCCATGCCCGAGGCTGTGGACAGGAGCTCGGCCATGACGGAGACGCGGATCGATTGGCCCAGCGCGACCGTCGCGGCGGCGAGCACGGGCACCGCGACCATCGGGAACGTCACCCGCCAGGCCGTCTTCATCCGGCCGAGACCGAAGATCCTGGCCATCTCGACGAGGTCGGTGTCGATGGCCCGCACGGCCGAGGCCGTCGCCGTCGTCAGCAGGGGCGTCGTCACGATCGCGACGACGAAGACGACGACGGCGCTGTTGCCTTCGAACCACACGATGCCGATGATGACGAAGATGACGGCGGGCGTGGAGAGGAGGATCTGGAGGAGGCTCCGGCACAGCCAGTCCAGGTGGAGCGACTTCCCGATGGCCGACCCCCATGCCACTCCCCCGACGATCGCGATGGCCAGGCCGGTCAGCGCCCGCCCGATCGTCTGGCCGAGGGCCGACCAGAAGTCCGAAGTGGAGAGGATGCTCCCCAGGGCGCGTGCGGTTTTGTCCGGGCCGGGCAGCATGTACTCCTGCTGGCCGCCGGCCAGGTAGGCCCAGATCGCGATGCAGGCGCATGCGCCGAGGAAGACCCACCAGGCCCGCTCGGCCTTGTGGAGGAGGCTGCGCCGCCTCCTCTCCGGGCCGTTCCGCCTCGGAGAGGCGCGTCGGGCGGTGCCCCGTCCGACGCGCCCGTCCTCCCCGGATGCAGGCGCGGCCACGGCCGGCTCACTTGGCGTAGAACTTGGCATTGGGCAGTTTGCCGCCGTAGATGGCCGGGTTGCCCTCGCCGATGCGCTTGAGGAAGTCCTCGTATTCGGACCGGGTCTGGGCAGCGGGGGCCATGTCGAGTTGGAGGCGCGGAATCACCTGTTTGACCACGCCGACGGGGAGCTTGTAGTGGTCGGCGATCTTCTGGAGGGTCTGCTCGTCGCCTGCGTTGGCTTTGGCGATCGTGGCCGCGACTTCCTTGCGAACCGCGGGGATCAGGGCGGGGTTGGCGTCGGCGACCTTGCCGGGGACGACCAGGCCGGCCATGGGGAACCGCGCTTTCTTGCCCGTCGCCTTGGCCCACTCCTCCTGGAGGTTCAAGGCCCGCGTGACCGTCTTGCCCTGCTGGGCGAGCTTCGTCTCCGCGAGGGTCGCCGCGTGTTCGGGCAGGATGGCGTACTCGGCCCTGCCGGTCGCCAGGAGTTGGATGGCCTGCTGGCCGTCCTGGGCCTGGACAACCTCGATGTCGGATTTGCTCAGTCCGTTCTTCTTCAGCAGGTAGGAGAAGACCAGGTCGGGCATGTTCCCGGGCATCGTCACCGCGACCTTCTTGCCCTTCAGGGACTTCCAGTCCCCGGTCGGCGCGCCCGAGGGGCCGAGCACGTACAGCATTCCCCACACGACGGGGCCGACGAACCTGACGTCCACGCCCTTGTTGTAGAGATTGGCGGCGACGTAGGCGGGCGTCGCGGCGACTTCGGCTTCGTTCTTCATGAGCGAGGACTTCAGCTGCTCGAGGCTGTCCCAGTTCTTCACGCTCACCTTCGAGGAGAAGGACTTCAGGTTTCCCTCCGTCCCGAAGCCTGTCATGGGAGCGCCGAAGGCCATCGTCGTGGGGACGATGGCCCGGATCTGCTCCATCTTCACGGGGGCGGCCGAGGAGGCGCCCTTCGTCTCCTGGGATGTGAAGCTGCCGGCGCATGCCGTCAGGGCCATGGCGCAGGCGGCTATGACGGCCGTGAGGCGTTTGGTGAACATGTGACTCCTTCGTTGTGGATGCGTGAGGCGGCCGCGCTAGTCGATGCGCCAGCCGCCGGGAGGGCCGTCGAGGTGGAGACGCGTCGAGGAGATCGCGTCGAGTTCGCCCGGATCGTGGGAGACCCACACCGTGACGAGGTCGGACTGGGCGACGATGGCCCTCAGGTCGTCGCGCAGTGCGCGCGCCAGCGGTTTGTCGAGCGCGGAGAACGGTTCGTCGACCAGCAGCAGCGCTGGATCGGTCGCCATGGCGCGGGCTATGGCGACCCTCTGGCGCATCCCGCCCGACATCTGCGCGGGATAGAGGTCCATGGCGTCGGCCAGGCCCACCCGTTCCAGCCATTCTTCGGCGACGAAGAGCTTGCCGGCCGTGTCGGGGGCGAGCGTGAGCTCGACGTTCTTCCGCGCGCTGAGCCAGGGCAGCAGGCGCGGTTCTTGGAAGACGAAGGCCGTTCGGCCTTCGGGGCGGATGACGCTCCCGGCGTAGTCGTGCGTGATTCCGGCCATGATGCGCAGCAGGGTCGTCTTGCCCGCCCCGGACGCCCCGGAGACGCCGAGGATCCGCCCCGGCCCGACCGCCAGGGTCAGGCAGTCGATGAGGTGGAGCGAGCGCCGGTACACGTCGACGTCGAGGAGCACGAGGTCCGCGCTCTGCGTGATCTCGGCGGCCGGCGCCTGCCCGACGCCGCGCTCCATCCCGCTCATGCGGCGGGTCTGCGGGCTACGAAGCCGACCGCGTTCATGTTGTCGCGGTGTTTGCGGAAGACTGCGCGCATCGCGCGGATCCTCTCGCGGGCCGCTCTGTTGCGCAGGACGTTCCATCCGAACCGGAGGGCGCCGAACAGGCCCTCGTCGGACACGAGCCGTTTGGACTCCAGGAGGGCCATCGGGTTGGAGTCGGCGTAGTCGATCTCGAACCCGGCTTCGCGCAGGAGCCTCTGCCAGTTCGCGCTGGTCAGCGGCCGCGCCCCGACCTTGATCGTGCGCGACAGCGCACGGGAGACTTCGGCGACGACTTCCTCGGGGACGTCGTCGGGGCGGAATCCGAGTTCGTGGATCGCGTACCGTCCGCCGGGGGCGAGGATCCGGAAGGCTTCGCGCATGATGGCGAGCTTGTCCTGGTCGGACTGCATCGTCAGCAGGGCCTCGCCGACGACGAGGTCCGTGCAGGCGTCGGGAAGCCCGGTCTGCCTGGCGTCGGCGGTCTGGAGCCGGGCCTGCGGGTGGGCCTTGAGCACTTCGAGCAGCTGCGGCGCCCCCTGGGAGTTCTTCGGGTCCACCCCGGTGTACTGCCGTGGTTCGACGGCTAGGAGGATTTCGGCGGTCCACCCCACTCCCGGGCCGAATTCGACGATGCGATCCTCGCTCGTGGGATCGGCCTCGGCGATGACCCGCCTGGTCAGTTCGATGCCGCCGGGGCGCAGCACCCTCTTGCCCATCTTGGCCAGGAGCCAGTGCCCCTGGAGCCGCTTCTCAGCGGGGCCCGAGCGGCTTCCGCGAGCGGGCGCTCCGTCCTTCGCGTCCCCCTCCCGGGTGTCCCTCCCGGGAGGGTCGCTGCGTCCGTCTCCCTTCGTCTCGGGCAGAGTCTTCTGGTCGTCGCTCGGCGTCTCCTCGGGCTGGGACGGGCTCATTCCCCACCGTCCTCGCCCTCGACGGCGTGCCCCGACTTGGAGACGTCGACCAGTGTGAGGGCCATGTGGCAGGGCTCGAGCGCTTCGAGCGCGTGGCGGGCGCCCGGGGCGAGGTAGACGACGTCGCCTGCGACGATGTCCTTCGTCTCGCCGTTGACGGTGAATCGCATCCTTCCGCTCATCTGCTGGACGACGACGGCGCGGGGCGAGGAATGCTCCGTGAGGACCTGGCCGGCGTCGAAGCTGAAGACGACGTGCCGCAGCACCTCGTTGTTGACGACCACCCGCGATGTCGTGGCGGCCTCCAGGATCGGCAGTTTGTCGAAAATACCCGTGAAGAAATCCGATTGTGCGACGGGCGTTGTAGGCATCCTTGCTCCCATTGATTTACATAAGGGCCGTGTTGCGTAAACCATCTTATCCCGTCTCGGACGGGCGATCCGACCCCCGGGAAGTGACTATGGCCACGAGAGGGGTGGACCGCCGTCCCCGTCCGTTCGCCGCCGCGTTTCTCCGCATCGACGGCTGCGGCGACGGGGCGCCGGAGTACAGTGGGGACAGCCCGGCCCGAAGCCGGGCGAGCGGGCACGGTCCCCGCGGCATCCGGCGCGGCCCGGGGATGCGCGTTAGCAGCGGCGTTGAGGCGCCGAGGAGCGGAGAGACGGATGCATGGACGCTTCGAACACCGATGACGAGATGAGCGCGGCGCGGGGACGACGGGCCGCCCGTCCCCCGTCCCTGCCCAAAGCTTTGAGGAATTGGGCGACACTGCAAGGCGACGACGCCTCCGATTGCAAGGTGGTCCTACACCGCTCCAATGGCATCAGAATCGCTGCAGTTCTCATGCTCACCGTCTGTGCGGCATGGGCTGCCTATGGGATGTCGAAGTGGGTCAGCCGTTTCCCGACCGACCTCGATCCGCTCGAGGGCTTCTCGCTCCTCGTCTTGCTCGGTGTGCCGGGGATCTGGGCGGCCAATGCACTGCGGCGCCGAACCGTCCTGAGCGAAGACGGCGTCGAGATGCGGCGGCTGCTGTTCACCGAGCGGCGGCCGTGGACGTCGGTTCTTTCGAGGTTCGAACTGTCGACGATTGAAATGAAAGGCGAAGCAGCAGAAGGCCGTATCGATCGGACTCGGATCGTATTGGTGAATGGCGCCTCGGATGACGTCATCCGGTTGCCCGGTTGCCTTATCGGTTCCAGTGTTTCCAAGAACTCACGAACGAGGGGAAGATCCGCCCTCTACGGCTTGAAGTACTTCATATCCCGGCGGAAGTGGAATGCCTTCGATGTGAAGGATATAAAGCCGGACATCGGACTGCTGCAGGCGCGCCTAAACCATGGGGGCGAGAAGATGGCCGACAAGGCGCGACTGGCCTTCTTCACACCGATGTGGCGCAGAATCAAGGAAAGTCTCTGCGATCGCGAGCTGTTTTGCATCTGCATGGGAGCATTATGCCTTTTGGCTTTTTCTCTGGACTCATCGGACATCGATTCTGAAAGCCGGAATGCAGCCGTTGAAGGGATTCTCTTGCTTTCCGGCGGCGCCCTCATCGCGTATCCGGCGTATAAGAGCCGCACATGCTTTCGACGGGTGGTTGTCACCCCTGAGGGGATTCGCACCGCAGGCAGGAGCTTCCCATGGCCCGCGTCCCGCTCAAGCCTGTTCGTAGCCGGAGACAGGATCTTCCTCGCCGATCGTCAAGGGCGGCCCGTCGCTTTGGACGGCGCCGGCGTGGCGTTGGGCGGGTTCCAGCGAAGGCAGGAGAAACTCGTTGCGCGGTGCGAGGCCATCTGGTATTGGGGCGTGGCCCATGGCGCGACCCGAGAGAGCGGCCGCTACGTTCCGCTGACGGATGCGGACATGCAGCGGGAACGCGAGATATTCGAGAAACGCTCCGGGATAACGGCGCCTTCGACGGCATAGGGCTCCCTCGCGTTCAACGCGTGAGCTCTACCCGGCTCGTCGACTGAGCGCCGCGAACCGCTCGGTTCCCGCACGGACCGCTGCGGGGCCCGCAGTTCCGCGGCCGTCTGCCCCCAACGTCCTGCCGCCGGCGGCGAGCCGACGAGGGAGGGCCCGCTGCTCAAGGCGGCGGGCCCTCCCGTTCAGCGGCTCAACAGGTCACTTGAGGATCTTGATGACGCGGCCGGAGCCGACGGTGTGGCCGCCTTCGCGGATGGCGAAGCCGAGGCCCTCTTCCATGGCGATCGGCTGGATGAGCTCGACGGTCATCTCGGTGTTGTCGCCGGGCATGACCATCTCGGTGCCCTCGGGCAGGGTGATGATACCGGTGACGTCGGTGGTCCGGAAGTAGAACTGCGGACGGTAGTTGGAGAAGAAGGGGTTGTGGCGTCCGCCCTCTTCCTTCTTCAGCACGTAGACCTGGGCCTCGAACTGGGTGTGCGGGGTGATCGTGCCGGGCTTGGCGACGACCTGGCCGCGCTCGACCTCCTCTCGCTTAGTGCCGCGCAGGAGCAGACCGCAGTTCTCGCCGGCCTCGGCGTAGTCCATCTGCTTGTGGAACATCTCGATGCCGGTGACGGTGGTCTTCTGGGTCGGGCGGATGCCGAGGATCTCGACTTCCTCATTCAGCTTGAGCTGACCGCGCTCGACGCGGCCGGTCACGACGGTGCCGCGGCCGGTGATCGTGAAGACGTCCTCGATGGGCATGAGGAACGGCCTGTCGAGGTCGCGGATCGGATCCGGGAAGTAGGTGTCGATCTGATCGATGAGCTGCTCGACGGCGGCCGTCCACTCGGCGTCGCCCTCGAGCGCCTTGAGCGCGGAGACGCGGATGACGGGGATGTTGTCGCCGTCGTACTCCTGGGAGGAGAGGAGATCGCGGACCTCCATCTCGACGAGCTCGAGGAGCTCCTCGTCCTCGACCATGTCGGCCTTGTTGAGGGCGACGATGAGGTCGGGCACGCCCACCTGGCGGGCGAGCAGCACGTGCTCGCGGGTCTGGGCCATCGGGCCGTCGGTCGCCGCGACCACGAGGATGGCGCCGTCCATCTGGGCCGCGCCGGTGATCATGTTTTTGATGTAGTCGGCGTGGCCGGGCGCGTCGACGTGGGCGTAGTGACGCTTGTCCGTCTGGTACTCCACGTGGGCGACGTTGATGGTGATGCCGCGCTGGCGCTCCTCGGGAGCGTTGTCGACTTCGTCGAACGGAGTGAACTCGTTCAGCTCCGGGTACTTGTCGGCCAGAACCTTGGTGATGGCCGCGGTCAGCGTCGTCTTACCGTGGTCGACGTGACCGATCGTACCGATGTTCATGTGCGGCTTGGACTTGTCGTACTTGGCCTTTGCCACTTGGGGCCCTCCTGGGACTCTAGATTGACTTTCAGGTGAGTGAGATGCGGGAAAGCATCAGACCCGGCCTATGTGTCTTATGGTCGGTTGCGGATTGTACAGGACCGTTGGGACTCATTCGCCCCGGGTCTTCTTGATGATCTCCTCGGAGACGTTCTTGGGAACCTCGGCGTACGAGTCGAACTGCATCGTGTAGACCGCACGCCCCTGGGTCTTGGAGCGGAGGTCGCCGACGTATCCGAACATCTCACTGAGCGGGACCAGGGCGCGAACGATCTTCACACCGGTCGCGTCCTCCATGGACTTAATCATGCCACGCCGCGAATTGAGGTCGCCGATGACATCGCCCATGTACTCCTCGGGAGTGCGGACCTCCACATCCATGACCGGTTCGAGGAGCACCGGGTTGGCGCGCCTCGCACCCTCCCGCAGCACCATGTTCCCGGCGATTTTGAAGGCCATTTCCGACGAGTCGACTTCGTGGTAGGCGCCGTCTTCGAGGGTCGCCTTGATCCCCACCATGGGGTAGCCGGCGAGAACGCCGGTCTGCATCGCCTCCTGAATGCCCGCGTCGACCGAGGGGATGTATTCACGGGGCACGCGCCCGCCGGTGACGGCGTTCGCGAACTCGTAGATCGCGCCGTCCTCCGCGTCGACGAGGGGTTCGAAGGTCACGAGGACGCGAGCGAACTGGCCGGAGCCACCCGTCTGCTTCTTGTGGGTGTACTCGACCTTGTCGACCTTCCTGCGGATGGTCTCGCGGTAGGCGACCATCGGCGCGCCGACGTTCGCGTCCACCTTGAACTCGCGCTTCATGCGATCCACGAGGATGTCGAGGTGGAGCTCGCCCATTCCGCCGATGACGGTCTGACCGGTCTCCTCGTCTTGGCGGACGGTGAAGGTCGGGTCTTCGTCGGCCAGCTTCTGGATGGCCGTCGAGAGCTTCTCCTGGTCGTTCTTCGACCTGGGCTCGATGGCCACGTGGATGACGGGGTCCGGGAAGGTCATCGACTCCAGGACGATGGGCTTGTCGATCGCGCACAGAGTATCGCCCGTCGTCGTCTCCTTGAGACCGACGAAGGCGTAGATGTGGCCGGCATGCGCGGCCTCCACCGGGTTCTCGCGATTGGAGTGCATCTGGAACATCTTCCCGATGCGCTCCTTCTTGCCTTTCGTGGCGTTGAGCACCTGCATGCCCTGACCCACCTTGCCGGAGTAGACGCGGATGTAGGTGAGCTTGCCGTAGAAGGGGTGGACGGCGATCTTGAAGGCGAGGGCTGCGAAGGGCTCGTTCTCGTTCGCCTCGCGGGTGTCGGGCTCGTCCTCGCGGCCGGGGAGGAAGCCCTCCGTGGCGGGGATGTCGAGCGGCGAGGGCAGGTAGTCCACGACCCCGTCGAGCATGGGCTGGACGCCCTTGTTCTTGTAGGCCGAACCGCAGAAGACGGGGTAGACCTCGCCGGCGATCGTGCGGATGCGCAGTCCCCTCTTGATCTCGTCGAGGGTGAGCTCGCCGCCTTCGAGGTACTTCTCCATGAGCTCCTCGTTGGCTTCGGCCGCGGCCTCGACCGCTTCGAGGTGGTAGGCCTCCGCTTTCTCCAGGAGGTCGGCCGGAATCTCCTCCTCGGCGACGACGATGCCCTTCGTGTCCTGGCCCTTGGCGTCTTTCTCCGGGAAGCGGATCGCCTTCATCTTCAGGACGTCGACCACGCCGTCGAAGTCGCTCTCGACCCCGATCGGGAAGGTCACGACGATCGGCGTGGCCTGAAGGCGGTCCTTGATCGTCTGGACTGAGAAGTCGAAGTTCGCGCCCAGCTTGTCCATCTTGTTGATGAAGCAGATGCGCGGGACGTTGTACTTGTCGGCCTGGCGCCACACGGTCTCCGACTGGGGCTCGACGCCCTCCTTGCCGTCGAAGACGGCGACCGCTCCGTCGAGGACGCGCAAGGAGCGCTCGACCTCGACGGTGAAGTCCACGTGTCCGGGCGTGTCGATGATGTTGATCTGGGTGCCCTTCCAGAAGGCGGTGACGGCCGCGGACGTGATGGTGATGCCGCGCTCCTTCTCCTGCTCCATCCAGTCGGTGGTCGAGGCGCCGTCGTGCGTCTCCCCGATCTTGTAGTTGATGCCCGTGTAGTACAGGATGCGCTCGGTGACGGTGGTCTTGCCAGCGTCGATGTGCGCCATGATTCCGATATTGCGGACCTGCTTGAGGTCTGTCAGCACGTCAAGTGCCACGTTTTGGCTCTCTTCTTCCTTGAGGGCGCGCTGACGGCGGCCAGTCGCGCCCGTTCGTCGTTACCAGCGGTAGTGAGCGAAGGCCCTGTTGGACTCCGCCATTCGGTGCGTGTCTTCGCGACGCTTGACAGCGGCGCCCAGGCCGTTGGATGCGTCGAGGATCTCGTTGAGGAGGCGCTCGGTCATGGTCTTCTCGCGGCGCTGGCGAGCGTAGTCGACCAGCCATCGCAGGGCGAGGGTCGTCGCGCGACCCGCCTTGACCTCCACGGGCACCTGGTAGGTGGCGCCTCCGACGCGACGGGAGCGGACCTCCAGCGACGGGCGGATGTTGTCCATCGCGCGCTTGAGGACCGTCAGGGGATCCTGGCCGGACTTCTCCCCGACTCCTTCGAGGGCCCCGTAGACGATCCGCTCGGCCGTGGACTTCTTTCCGTCGAGGAGAACCCGGTTGACGAGCTGGGTCACCATCGGCGAGCCGTAGACGGGGTCGTTGACGATGGGGCGCTTGCGGGCCGGTCCTTTGCGGGGCATTACTTCTTCTCCTTCTTCGCGCCGTAGCGGCTGCGGGCCTGCTGACGGTTCTTGACTCCCTGGGTGTCGAGGGCGCCACGGACGATCCTGTAGCGCACACCCGGGAGGTCGCGGACGCGGCCCCCGCGGACGAGGACGATCGAATGCTCCTGGAGATTGTGCCCCTCGCCGGGAATGTAGGCCGTGACCTCTATGCCGGAGGACAGGCGGACGCGGGCGACCTTGCGAAGGGCCGAATTCGGCTTCTTCGGGGTGGTGGTGAAGACGCGGGTGCACACGCCGCGGCGCTGGGGACTCCCCTTGAGCGCCGGGGTCTTGGACTTCCCGACTTTGCTCGAGCGGCCCTTGCGGACCAGCTGCTGAATTGTGGGCACTGTGGACTCCTGAAAATGTTCTGTTCAATCGTGATGCGGGCAAACGAGGCACGGGCCCCACTTCGCGCGCTTATCCGCGGAATGTCGCGGACTGAGGATGGACACACCCGGATATGGGCAACCTAAGCAAGAATAGCCGCAGGGTCGCGGATCCGTCAAAGAATCCCGTGTGTGGCGGTGATTACGAGGAGGGGCGCGTCATGCGCCCCTCCTGCCCACGCTCCCGCGCGCCGCCGGCCCGACGGCGCGCGGGACACGGTCAGAAGGCCGGGTACCCTGCGCTCAGATCGAAGTCCGGGAAGTCGCCGTAGCCGAAGCCGTCGTCGAAGGCCTCCAGGTCGCGGTGGCTGAAGCCGTTGTTCTTCTCGAATTCGATGCGGGCCTCGGACGTCGGCTCGACGCGCACGTTGCGCAGCTGCTCCAGTCCGGTCCCGGCGGGTATGAGCTTGCCGAGGATGACGTTCTCCTTCAAGCCGGACAGCGGGTCGCTCTTGGCGTTGAGGGCGGCCTCCGTGAGAACCTTCGTCGTCTCCTGGAAGGAGGCGGCGGACAGCCAGGAGTCGGTCGCCAGGGAGGCCTTCGTGATGCCCATGAGCTCGGGGCGCCCGGAGGCCGGCTTGCCGCCCTCGGCCATCGCGGTCCGATTCTCGTCCTCGAAGATGGCCACGTCGACGAGCTCGCCGGGGAGCAGCTTCGTGGTTCCCGCTTCGAGGATGGTCACGCGGCGCAGCATCTGGCGGACGATGACTTCGATGTGCTTGTCGTGGATCTCCACGCCCTGCGAACGGTAGACGCTCTGGACCTCGGAGACGATGTGCTCCTGGGCCGAACGGCGGCCCGAGATGCGCAGTACCTTCTTGGGGTCGACCGATCCCTCGACGAGCTGCTGGCCGACCTGGACTCGGCTGTCCTCGGAGACGAGCAGCTTGGCGCGCTTGGAGACCTGGTAGACGAGGTCTTCGTCGCCGTCGTCGCGCACGACGATGAGGCGGCGGGTGCGCTCGCCGTCCTCCACCTTGAGTCGCCCGGGGGCCTCGGCGATCGGCGCCTCCCCCTTGGGGGTCCGAGCCTCGAAGAGTTCCTGCACGCGAGGCAGGCCCTGGGTGATGTCGTCGGCGGAGGCCGAGCCGCCCGTGTGGAAGGTGCGCATCGTCAGCTGTGTTCCCGGCTCGCCGATCGACTGGGCCGCGACGATCCCGACGGCCTCGCCGATGTCCACGAGCTTGCCGGTGGCCATCGAGCGGCCGTAGCACATGGCGCAGGTGCCGATGCGCGACTCGCAGGTCAGCACGGAGCGGACCGCGACCTCGGTGACGCCCGCCGCGATGAGCCTCTCGATGACGACGTCGCCCAGGTCGGTTCCCGCGGCGACGATGACCTCGCCGTCCTCGCCGACGATGTCCCGGGCGAGGGTGCGGGCGTAGACGGTGGTGTCGAGCTGTTCGTCGGGCACGAGGGCGCCGGATGCGTCGCGGTGCGCGATGACCTTGGTCAGGCCGCGCCGCGTGCCGCAGTTGTCCTCGCGGACGATGACGTCCTGGGAGACGTCGACCAGGCGCCGCGTCAGGTACCCCGAGTCGGCCGTGCGCAGAGCGGTGTCCGCCAGGCCCTTGCGGGCGCCGTGCGTGGCGATGAAGTACTCCAGGACCGACAGGCCCTCGCGGTAGTTCGACTTGATCGGGCGGGGGATGATCGCCCCCTTCGGGTCGGCGACGAGGCCTCGCATGCCCGCGATCTGGCGGACCTGCTCCCAGTTGCCTCGCGCCCCCGAGGAGACCATGCGGTTGACGGTGTTCATCTCCTCGAAATTGGTGCGCATCTCCCGGGCGATCCGGTCGGTCACCGCGGACCACAGGTCGACGAGGTCGCGGCGGCGGTCCTCGTCCTCGATGCGTCCGGTGAGGAACTGATGCTCGATCCGGGAGGCGTCGGCCTCCGCATTGTCGAGGATCTCGCGCTTCGTCCCGGGGACGACGACGTCCGACACGGCGATGGTCGCGCCCGAGCGTCCCGCCCAGTAGAAGCCCGCCTCCTTCAGGGCGTCGAGCGAAGCGCCGACGGCGACCTTCTCGTACCGCTCGGCCAGGGCGTTGACGATCCGGCCGAGGACCTTCTTGTCGACCGGCTCGTTGACGTAGGGGAAGTCCACGGGGAGCGTGTCGTTGAAGATCGCGCGGCCCAGACTCGTCTCCAGGCGGAAGGGCTCGCCGTCGGCGCGGCCATCGGGGGCCTGGAAGTCCACGGGCGCGGCGACGTCCCCCTCGAAGCGGATGAAGCACCGCGCGTTCAGGTCGAGCTGGCCGAGGTCCATCGCCATCCGAGCCTCGGCGACGGAGGAGAAGTATCTCCCTTCGCCGGGCAGGCCGTCGCGCACGCTCGTCAGGTGGAACAGCCCGATGATCATGTCCTGGGAGGGCATGGTCACCGGACGGCCGTCCGAGGGTTTGAGGATGTTGTTCGAGGAGAGCATGAGGACGCGCGCCTCGGCCTGGGCCTCCACCGACAGCGGCAGATGGACGGCCATCTGGTCCCCGTCGAAGTCGGCGTTGAAGGCGCCGCACACGAGCGGGTGCAGGCGGATGGCCTTGCCCTCGATGAGCTGCGGCTCGAAGGCCTGGATGCCCAGGCGGTGAAGCGTCGGCGCCCGGTTGAGGAGGACGGGGTGTTCCTGGATGACCTCTTCGAGGACGTCCCACACTTCGGGACGCTGCCGGTCGATGAGACGCTTGGCCGCCTTGACGTTCTTGGCGACGTCGAGGTCCACGAGCCTCTTCTGGACGAAGGGCTTGAACAGCTCGAGCGCCATGATCGTCGGCAGGCCGCACTGGTGGAGTTTGAGGGTCGGACCCACGACGATGACGCTGCGACCAGAGTAATCCACGCGCTTGCCCAGAAGGTTCTGGCGGAAGCGCCCCTGCTTACCCTTGAGCATGTCGGACAGGGACTTCAGCGGCCGGTTGCCGGCGCCCTGGACGGGGCGGCCGCGTCGGCCGTTGTCGAAGAGGGCGTCCACGGCCTCCTGGAGCATGCGCTTCTCGTTGTTCACCATGATCTCGGGGGCCCCGAGGTCGAGCATGCGCTTGAGGCGGTTGTTGCGGTTGATGACGCGGCGATAGAGGTCGTTGAGGTCGGAGGTGGCGAAGCGGCCGCCGTCGAGCTGCACCATGGGGCGCAGGTCGGGCGGGATGACCGGAAGGGCGTCGAGCACCATGGCCGTGGGCTTGGTCCCCGAGTGCAGGAAGGCGTTGATGACCTTGATGCGCTTGAGGGCGCGGGCCTTGCGCTGGGCGGTGCCGGACTCGATGACCTCGACGAGGTGGTCGCGCTCGGCCTGCAGATCGAAGGACTCCAGGCGCCGCTTGATGGCCTCGGCGCCCCGGAACGCCTCGAAGTAGTCGGAGTAGCGCGCCTCCATCTCGCGGTAGAGGTCCTCGTCCCCTTCGAGATCGCCGACCTTGAGCTTGGTGAAGCGCTCCCACACGGCGTCCAGGCGCTCCAGGTCGAGGTCGGCGCGCTTGCGGATGCGGGCTAGATCGGTTTCGGCGGCGCGCTTGATCTTGCTCTTGGCGTCGGACTTCTGCTTGTCGCCCTCGGCTTCGGCCAGATCGGCCTCGAGCCTCTTCTGGCGCTCCTCCAGGTCGACGGCCAACTGCTTCTCGATGGCCGAGCGCTCGAGCTCGTACTCGGACTGGAGGGAGGGAAGGTCCTGGCGGCGGTTCTCCTCGTCGACGGAGGTCACCATGTAGGCCGCGAAGTAGATGACCTTCTCCAAGTCCTTGGGCGCGATGTCGAGCAAGTACCCCAGTCGCGAGGGAACGCCCTTGAAGTACCAGATGTGGGTCACGGGAGCGGCGAGCTCGATGTGGCCCATGCGCTCGCGGCGCACCTTCGAACGGGTGACCTCCACGCCGCAGCGTTCGCAGACGATGCCCTTGAAGCGGGGGCGCTTGTACTTGCCGCAGGCGCACTCCCAGTCGCGGGTGGGGCCGAAGATGCGCTCGCAGAACAGCCCGTCGCGCTCAGGTTTGAGCGTGCGGTAGTTGATGGTCTCCGGTTTCTTGACCTCGCCGTGCGACCAGGTGCGCACGTCGTCGGAGGTTGCCAGAGAGATGTGGAGCTGGTCGAAGCGGTTGACGTCGAGCAAGGTTCCTCTTCCTGATGAAGCACCGATACATGTTGTCAATGGGCGGACTGGACGGCCCGGCGGGCGCTCGGCCGGGCCGCCGCGTCAGAAGTCGGCGCCCGACGTGAGATCCTCCAGGCCGGTCGGCATGGCCAGCGGCTCGAGGGTCTGGAACTGGTCCTCCTCGGTGTCCTGGAGGTTGATCGACTGGCCTGCCGCGTCGAGGGCCTCGACGTTCAGGCACAGGGAGCGCATCTCCTGGATGAGGACCTTGAAGGATTCGGGGATGCCCGCCTCGGGGACGTTGTCCCCCTTGACGATGGCTTCGTAGACCTTGACGCGGCCGACCGTGTCGTCGGACTTGATCGTCAGCATCTCCTGCAGCGTGTGGGAGGCGCCGTAGGCCTCCAGGGCCCATACCTCCATCTCGCCGAAGCGCTGGCCGCCGAACTGGGCCTTTCCGCCGAGCGGCTGCTGCGTGACCATCGAGTAGGGGCCGGTCGAACGGGCGTGGATCTTGTCGTCGACGAGGTGGTGGAGCTTGAGCATGTACATGTAGCCCACCGATATCGGCTCCGGGAAGGGCTCGCCGGAACGCCCGTCGAACAGTCGCGCCTTGCCCTGGCCGTCGACGAGGATCTCGCCGTCGCGGTTGGGCAGAGTCGCCGACAGCAGCCCGGAGAGCTCGTCGCCCCGGACACCGTCGAACACCGGCGTGGCGACCTGGGCCCCCGGCGCTCCCACCACGGTGTCCTCGGGCAGACGGGCCGCCCATTCCTCGCCCGACTCGCGGGCGGCCGAGGCGTCCCATCCCTGGCTGGCGATCCACCCCAGGTGCAGCTCGTAGACCTGGCCCAGGTTCATGCGCCCGGGAACGCCCAACGGGTTGAGGATGATGTCCACGGGGGTGCCGTCCTCCATGAAGGGCATGTCCTCGATCGGCAGGATCCGCGAGATGACGCCTTTGTTTCCGTGACGCCCGGCCATCTTGTCGCCGATGGTGATCTTGCGGCGCTGGGCGATGTAGACGCGAACCGTCTCGTTGACGTCGGAGGCGAGCTCGTCGTTGTTCTCCTGGGTGAACTGGCGCACGCCGATGACGATGCCCGACTCGCCGTGGGGCACGCGCAGCGACGTGTCGCGGACCTCCTTGGCCTTCTCGCCGAAGATCGCGCGCAGGAGCCTCTCCTCGCTGGTCAGCTCGGTCTCCCCTTTGGGCGTGATCTTGCCGACGAGGATGTCCCCGGCCTGCACCTCGGCGCCGATGCGGATGACGCCGTGCTCGTCGAGGTGCGAAAGCATCTCATCCGAGACATTGGGGATGTCCCGGGTGATCTCCTCGGGCCCGAGCTTCGTGTCGCGCGCGTCGACTTCGTGCTCCTCGATGTGGATCGAGGTGAGCAGGTCGTCCTTCACGCAGCGCTCGGAGAGGATGATCGCGTCCTCGTAGTTGAAGCCGTTCCACGTCATGAAGGCGACCAGGAGGTTCTGCCCGAGCGCGAGCTCGCCTCCCTCGGTGGCGGGGCCGTCGGCGATGAGCGTTCCGGCCTCCAGACGGTCCCCGGGCTTGACGACGACCTTCTGGTTGATGCAATTGCCGGGGTTGGACCGCTCGAACTTAGTCATCTTGTACGTAACGTGCCGTCCGTTGTCCTGCTCGACGACTACGGAGTCGGCGTCGACCTCCAGGACGACGCCGGGGGCGCTGGCCGCCGTCACGTCGCCCGCGTCGACCGCGGCGCGCATCTCCATGCCCGTGCCCACGTAGGGGGCGACGGGACGGATGAGCGGAACGGCCTGGCGCTGCATGTTCGCCCCCATGAGGGCGCGGTTGGCGTCGTCGTGCTCCAGGAAGGGGATCATGGCCGTTCCGACCGAGCACATCTGCCGTGCCGAGACGTCCATGTAATCGATCTCCTTCACCGGCACGAGAGCGGGCTCGCCGCCGGGCATGCGGCACAGGGCCTCCTCGTCGAGGAAGCGTCCGCCCGCGTCGAGCGGGGCCTCGGCCTGCGCGATGACGGCGCGATCCTCGTCGTCGGCCTGGAGGTAGACGATCTCGTCGGTGGCGACCCCGTCGACGACCCGCCGGTAGGGCGTCTCGATGAAGCCGAAGGAGTTGATGCGCGCGAAGGACGCGAGCGAGCCGATCAGACCGATGTTCGGGCCTTCGGGCGTCTCGATCGGGCACATGCGGCCGTAGTGGGAGGGGTGGACGTCTCGCACCTCCATGCCCGCGCGGTCGCGCGAGAGCCCGCCGGGGCCCAGCGCGGAGAGGCGGCGCTTGTGCGTCAGACCCGCGAGCGGATTGTTCTGGTCCATGAACTGCGAGAGCTGGGACGTGCCGAAGAACTCCTTGATCGCAGCGACGATCGGCCGGATGTTGATCAGCGAGGACGGCGTGATGGCCTCGGCCTCCTGGGTCGTCATGCGCTCGCGCACCATTCGGTCCAGACGGGACAGGCCCGTGCGAACCTGGTTCTGGATGAGCTCGCCGACGGCGCGGATGCGGCGGTTGCCGAAGTGGTCGATGTCGTCCGTCTCGACGGCCACGGACGCGGCCCCTTCGGCGCACACCACCTCGGCCTGCCCGGCGTGAAGAGCCAGAAGATAGCGCAGGACGGCCGTGATGTCCGAGATGCCGAGCTGGCGGGAGTCGCCGGAGGGATCCAGGCCCAGCTTCTTGTTGATCTTGAAGCGCCCGACCTTGGCCGTGTCGTAGCGTTTGGTGTTGAAGTAGAAGTTGTTGAGGAGCGTGCGGCCCGCCTCGGCCGTCGGCGGCTCGCCGGGACGCAGCTTGCGGTAGAGGTCGGTCAGAGCCTCTTCCTGGGTGTGCACCGTGTCCTTCTCGAGGGTCTCGATGAGGGCTGGGAAGTCGGCGAAGATCTCGCGGATCTCCGATTCGGCCATGCCCAGGGCCTTGAGGAACACCGTCACGGACTGCTTGCGCTTGCGATCCACCCGCACGCCCACGGCGTCGCGCTTGTCGATCTCGAATTCGAGCCAGGCTCCGCGCGAGGGGATGACCTTCGTCGAGAAGACGTCCTTGTCGGAGGTCTTGTCGGCCACGCGCTCGAAGTAGACGCCGGGCGAGCGCACCAGCTGGGAGACGACGACGCGCTCGGTCCCGTTGATGATGAAAGTGCCGCGCTCGGTCATGAGCGGGAAGTCGCCGATGAAGGTCGTCTGGCTCTTGATCTCGCCGGTCTCGTAGTTCTGGAACTCGGCCGTCACGTATAGCGGAGCGGCGTACGTCAGATCGCGCTCGCGGCATTCGGCGATGGAGTACTTGGGGTCTTCGAGGTGGGGGGTGGAGAGCACGAGCCCCATCGTCTGGGCTGCGTTCTCGATCGGAGAGATCTCCTCGAAGATCTCTTCGAGGCCGGACTGCTCACCCGGGCTCTTCCGGGCCCAGGCCTCGGAGCCTATGAGCCAGCCGAAGCTGTCGGTCTGGAGTCCGAGAAGATCGGGAACCTGAAGGGGCTCGTGAATCTTGGCGAACGACACCCGGTCTACGACCGGCTTGCCTTTGAGAGCGGAGAGCGAATAGGTGCGCGAAGCAGCCAAAGGGGGTTCCTTCCCTGACGTTGGTAAGGCGGTCGGCACCGGCACTCCCCCGGCCGGACCGGTCGCCGGACCGCGGCGTCGAGCCGGGCGGGCGACTTTTGGGCACAGTGATGGGTACACGGCGCGAGTACCTACATTACACCCATAGAGAATGCGAGCGCTACGCCAAACCCTGTGGAAGGCGTCACGGGACGACTCTGTCCGCGGCAGCCGCCGCGTGCGGACGTCGCGCGGGCCTGCCGTCACACACTGTTGCACAGCCCGGCCCGACATGCAAGTGCGACTACACGTCACGGCGTGTTGCGCACAGCCCCCGCCGGAGGCCGGAAGGGGCGGGCGCGCGCCGATCCGTCCGCTTCGCGAGAGGTCGGCCCCTGCCGTCCCCCTCGTCCGCTCCCCGGCCGCGCATCCCGTCGGCCGGTCGGATCGGTAGAAACCTCCTCCTGGCCGGCCGCGGTCCGGGCCAGCCGAAGGCCTGCGCCGGGGAGCGGTTCACCTTCCCACCTGTGCGAGGCAGCGCCGAAGTCGATTCGGGCTATCGTATGGATGTGAACATCCGGAGTGCGGCTCTCCCGCGACTCCTTCGCAGCAGAGGCACCGGACACTAAGGAGGCCACGATGACCAGACGACATCCGGCGATCGTCACCGCCGTGGGCCTGCTCCTCGCCGGAGCACAGCTTTCGGCCTGCTCGGACTCGAACTCCGATGCGTCCTTTCTGAATGACGCGTCGCGTTCGGCAAGCCCCTCGCCCAGTTCCCAAAAGCCCAGCCAACCAAGTAAAAACGCTTCTTCTTCCTCGAATAGGCAGAGTTCATCCCTATACGGAAACTCAAACTCTTCAGCCTATCAGAGGTCATCTTCAGCCACATCCGATCGACCAAGCACCCTCAATAGATACATATTTTCACAAAACACCATTTTCTTCAACACACCCGGAAAGAAGGAAAAAGCCAAATTCGACGTCCCGAAGCATTTCAGATTCGATAACAATCCACAAAAAAATGGTAAAAAGATTCTCGACGCTGCAATAGTTTACGACCCGGCTGATAGCTATATAAATTATATAATAATGCCGGACACAGTATTCTATAGGCTACCGAACATGGATCAAGTACTCACTGATCTCAAAGCTTCGAATTTGCAGCCCAAAGGAATTTACAGCCTGGACCGATTGGGCGCGTACAAAGCTGTAGGAGTGGAGTTCACCACGGAAAACGGACGACTCAGCCGCATCTTCATCGTCGAAGTCGAGGGAACCACCTGGAACATCACGATAAACGCGCGCAACGCCCAGGAGGCCGACGACCTGCAGAGGAACTTGGACAGCATGCGCCCCGCGTAGGCAGCCCGGCGGCCCTGGGCGGGTCGGCCGACCCGCCCAGGCTGACGCCTTCGCCCGCGAGCGGTCCGCGCTGCAACGGGATCATCGAACTTCCTCGCCAACGCGATTCCCCGACCGAGCGAAGCCGTGCTGCCCTCCCCGTCGCCTTCAGGCGACGATCTTCGCGTACGTAGCGCAGAGCGTCGGCCGCTCTCGAAGGGCGGAGAGCCGCGGCGACGGGCGCTCGCGTCAGAGGACGACTACCGGCTTGATGAGGTCTGCGGGCTTGTCCTTCATCAGCCAGAGCGCCTCCTCCACGTGTTCGAAGCCCTGGAAGCGATGGGTGATCAGGCGGGAGACGTTGAGCTTGCCCAGGGACACCAGACGGGCCAGCTTCTCCATTCGCAGGCGTCCGCCGGGCATGAGGCCGCCGGTGATCGTTATGTGCCCCATTCCCACTCCCCATTCGACGCGCGGAATCCTCACGTACTCGCCGTCGCCCAGGTAGTTGACGTTTCCGATGATGCCTCCGGGGCGAACGGATTTCACGGCGGAGGCGAAGGTGTCGTTGTCGCCTCCCGCGATGACGACCTTGTCCACGCCCCGTCCGTCGGTCAAGCTCATGACCTGATCCTCGATGGCGCCGTCCCTGTAGTTGACGAGATCCGTCGCGCCGTAGGAGCGGGCCGCCTCCTGGCAGACCGGACGGGAGCCGACGGCGATGATGTGGGCCGCGCCGTGGAGGTTCGCGCCCGCCACGGCCATCAATCCGACCGGCCCGATCCCGACGACCAAGACGTCGTCGCCGAAGGTGACCTGGGCCAACTCGACGCCGTGCAGGCCGGTGGGCACCATGTCGGAGAGCATGCAGGCCTCGGCGGGCGAGACATTCTCGGGGATGAGGGCCAGGTTGCCGTCCGCGTCGTTGACGTGGAAGTACTCGCCGAAGACTCCGTCTTTGAAGTTGGAGAACTTCCAACCGGAGAGCATGCCGCCCGAGTGCATGGGATATCCCGACTGCGTCTCGGTCGAGGACCAGTCCGGCGTGATGGCGGGGATCAAGACGTGGTCTCCCGGCTTGAAGTCCTTGACGAGCGCCCCCACCTCGACGACTTCACCACACGCTTCGTGGCCGAGGATCATGTCCGTGCGCTCGCCGATCGCCCCCTCCCAGCACGTGTGCACGTCGGAGGTGCACGGCGCCACGGCCAAGGGACGCACGATCGCGTCGAGGGGGCCGCAGACGGGGCGCTCCTTCTCCACCCAGCCGATCCGGCCGATGGAGCGCATCGCAAAGCCTTTCATCGTTATTTCCTTTCCGAGCTCATCGACAACGTGCGGACGCCGGACGGGCCAGCGGCTTCTCGCTGCGCATCAGTTAAACAACGAATACCACGTCATGGAAGAGGAAAATGAAATAGCTCACAATGCGGGCGTCTCCGGATGGCGTCCCAGGCACGCCCGCACCCACGTGGCGCAGAGACGACCGAAGAAGGCGAAGAAGGTAAGGTTGCCCTTAGCATCAGTGTCGGAACCCGGATTCATTCCCGCCGAATAGGAGATCTCATGGCAAACCCGTGGACGTTGTACGACCGACTCATCGATCCGATCCCCGAGGACCTCACCGTCACAGCGGCGAGCGTAGGGCCGAAGTGGTGTCGCATAACGTCCTGCGAAGGCGGCGCGGGAATGGCCTTCTCCATGCCCGCGAGCACGCGGCCCGCGCTTCACGAGAACGGGGAGTTCGTCGGAGCGCGCCTGCGCGACGTAGCGCAACTCGCCAAGAGCTGGAATCTGGCCGAGGCGGGAATGGGGATGGCCGCGGTCAACTCGTGGCACAGCCTGCCCGCGCGGGCACGCGCGAACGGCTTCGCACCGTGCGCGGACAACAACTGGGCGAAGAGCTTCCATCCCTACCGCGAGGCGACGCGCGGGCGGAAGGTCGCCGTGATCGGACATTTCCCCTTCGCCCCCGCAGCACTGTCCGAGGCCGGGGAGCTGTTCGTCTTCGAGCGCAATCCCGTCGAAGGCGACTATCCCGACTCGGCCAGCGAATACCTCCTGCCCGAATGCGACTACGTCTTCATCACCGGGTCGTCCTTCGTCAACAAGACGATCCCGCGCCTGCTCGAGCTCTCCCGCAATGCGACGACCGTCATGATCGGGCCCTCCACTCCGGCTTCGCCGATTCTCTTCGACTACGGAGTGGACGTGATAACGGCCTTCGCCTGCGATCAGGGAGCGCTGTTGGATGAAGCGCTGGACGGCAACCTCCTGGGCGGCATGTACGAGGCGGGCATGCGCGTGGAGCGGGCGAAGCCCTTGTGAAGGGCTTCGCCCGCCGGAAGGACTAGAAGGCTATGCGGGTGAAGGCCTCGGTCTGCTCCTTGATCGCCACCTCGGTGGGAAGGCGCTCGATCGAGCTGGCCCCGTAGAATCCGACCACGCCCTCCGTCCGGCTGAGCACGTACTGCGCGTCCTGCGGCTCGGCGATCGGCCCGCCGTGGCAGAGGACGAGGATGTCGGGATCGACCTCAACGGCGGCGTCATGCATGGCCTGCACGCGCTCCACGCATTCGTCGAGCGTGAGCGCCGTGGAGGCGCCGATCGTCCCCTTCGTCGTCAAACCCATGTGGGGCACGAGGATGTCCGCGCCGGCCTCGGCCATGGCCCTCGCCTGCTCGACGTCGAACACGTACGGGGACGTGACCAGGTCGCGTTCGCGGGCTTGCCGGATCATCTCCAGCTCGAGGTCGTAGCCCATCCCCGTCTCCTCGAGGTTCTGGCGGAAGACGCCGTCGATGAGCCCGACGGTCGGGAAGTTCTGGACGCCGGAGAATCCGGCGGCCTTCACCTCGTCGAGGAAGCGGCCCATCACCCGGAAGGGGTCCGTGCCGTTGACCCCCGCGAGCACAGGCGTGTCCTTGACGACGGGGAGGACTTCGTTGGCCATCTCCATGACGATCGCGTTGGCGTCCCCGTAGGCCAGCAGCCCGGAGAGCGAGCCCCGGCCGGCCATGCGGAAACGGCCCGAGTTGTAGATGACCAGCAGGTCGATTCCGCCCGCTTCGGCGGACTTGGCCGATATGCCCGTGCCCGCGCCGCCGCCGATGACCGGGCGGCCCTCGGCGACTTTCGCCCGGAGTCGGGCGAGTACTTGTGAACGTTCCATCGTTCGTCCTTTCTTCTTGCTCCTTGCGCCGCGGGCTCTGCAAGCCCACGGCATTCCGTCAGGCCGCGGAGCCGCTGCGGCCCGCGGGCGCAGACTCCTCGATCATCCGGTGCAGGAGGCGCGCGGATCGCGCTCCGAAGCCGGGATCGTTGATGTGCGCGTCGCATTCGACGATCCGCACATCGCCGGCCGGGGATCCGGCGACGGTTCGCCTCACGGCCTCGAAGAGCGCGGCGTCGGCCTCCTCGTCCCGGAAGGGGCCGGCCTCGGCGTCGATCCCGCTCACGCCCCTCAGCGGCAGCACGAGCGCGACCGGGCCGCGGGCGCCGAGAGCCTTCTCCCCTATCCGCCTGCCGAGTTCGGCGTTCTCCCCCGGAGTGGTCCGCATGAGAGTGACCACGGGATTGTGGACGACGAAGGTCCGCCCCTCGAATCTCTCCGGCACATCCTCGCGCGGCCCGAAGTTGACCATGTCGAGGGCTCCGAAGGAGACGACCTGGGGAATCCCCGCGGCGCCGGCAGCGGTCAGGCGATCCGGGCCCGCGGTGAGGATCCCGCCGACGAGCTCGTCGGCGAGCTCGGTGGTCGTCAGGTCGAGGACTCCCGCGAGCCGGCCGTCGGCGGCGAGCTTCTCCAACGCCCGTCCTCCGGAGCCGGTGGCGTGGAAGACCAAGGTCTCGTACCCGAGGCCGTCGAGGACTTCGCGCGCCTCGTCGACGGCAGGCGTCGTCAGCCCGAACATCGACAGCGCGACGACCGGCTTGGCCTGCCGGCCGCCCTCCGCCCGCCGCCGCTCGTACTCCTCGGCCATGCCGGCCGCTGCGGCCGCGGCGTTGCCGAAGACCTGGCTGGACACGCTGTTGATTCCCGCCACGTCCACCACCGAGTACACCATCGCGATGTCGGTTTGCCCGACGTAGGGCGAGACGTCGCCGCAGGCCATGGTCGAGACGAGGAGTTTCGGGAAGCCGACGGGAAGTGCCCGCATCGCCCGGGAGGCCACGGACGACCCGCCCGAGCCGCCGGCGGCCAGAACCGCGTCGATGTCCCCGCCGCGAGCCCGGGCCGCGACGACCGCCGCGGCGCCACGCGCCATGACGTCCATGGCCGCGCCCCGATCGGCGCGCCTGCGCAGGTCCGCGATGTCCTCGCCTGCAGCCCGAGCCACGTCGGCGGCGGTCACGTCGGTCTCGGCGTCGGACAGAGGGCCGACGTCGATCGTCAGGACCGCGGCTCCCCGCGCCCGAATGCACGCGGCGAGGTACTCGCATTCCACGCGCTTCGTGTCGAAAGTTCCAATCAATCCGACTGTTGCCATGTATTCCTCCTCCACGTGGGGTGACCGCGTCGTTGCGGCCTGCCCGTCCACGGTATCCGCCGCATCGAGGGCGTTTGTGGACCATTTCCGCTAAAGTGGTCCACAAACGCCGGGCAGGCGGCGCCGTCTTTCACGCCGACGGCGCGATCGATGCCTCCCGCCCGGCGTCCGCGCGCCACGGCACCGCCGCCGTTCCGCCGCCTGACCGTCCGCCAGCGCATACGCGTCGACATACGGAGCACCGATGGACACACGCATCGACCCGGCCAAAGTCGCCCGATTCCTGGGCGCATGGCGCTCACAGACGCTCCCCGACTATCGCGCGCTCGCCCACGGGCTGACCAGCCTCATCGACGGATCGCTCCTGCCCGCAGCCCACGTCCTGCCGAGCCAACGCCGATTGGCCTCCGCTCTGGGCGTGGCCCGGGGGACCGTTGTGCGGGCGTACGGGATCCTCCATGAATCCGGCCGCCTGGAGCCTAGGCGCGGCTCGGGGAACTATGTCGCGCGGCCGCGGGCGGTCGGGTCCGACATCGACGGGCGCCTCCTGTCCTTCGCGGACCGCTCCCCCGCCGTCGACCTATCCTCCGGGGCCCTGCCGGGCGACGAACTCGTCGCCGAGGCGATAGGCGCCGTGGGGCCGATGCTCAGCGGGGACCGCCTGGCCTCCCCGGGCTACTCTCCCTCGGGGCTGCCAGAGCTGCGGAGTCTGATCGCCGAACGGCACACGAACGCAGGCCTGGCGACATCGCCCGAGCAGATCCTCGTCACCGCCGGCGCACAGCAGGCGGTCTGGCTCATCGCCAACGCCTTGGCGGGACCAGGCACGCTCACCCTGCTAGAGGACCCCACCTACCGCGGCGCTCTGGAGGCTTTCGCCGGCGCCGGCGGCCGTGTTCGCGGCGTGCCCTTCGACAACGGGCATCTCGACCTGGAGGCGCTGCGCGACGGCGTGCGCGGCGCCGCGGTCCTCTACGTTCAAAGCCCGATCCACAACCCGACCGGTCTCCACTACCCCTCCCGACACCGGCGCGCGATCGGCGAGATCGCGGGACGGTGCCCGGCCATCGTCGTCGACGACCACTCCCAGGCCGACCTTCCTTGGTTCCGTTCCTCCCCTGCGCCGGGAATGGAAGCCTTCGCCGACCCCGATCGGCTCCTGACCATCGCCACCCTGTCGAAGCTGTTCTGGGGAGGCTTGCGCATCGGGTGGATACGCGGCCCCTCCCCGCTCATCCGCCAGCTCGGGACGTTGAAGAGCGCCGCCGACCTGGGGGCGGCCGTGCCGGATCAGCTCGCCGCGACCCTCTTGCTTCCCCACAGCCGGACCCAGCTCCGCAAACGGAGAGCCGTGCTCCTGGCGCGCTACACGGAGGCCGCGGCGACCGTGCGGGAGATCTTCCCGTCGTGGACGTGGGACCAGCCGGCCGGGGGCACCGGAATGTGGGTGGACACGCGAGGCGACGCCACGATCCTGGAACAGCGCGCCGCTCGCGCGGGAATCCGGCTCGCACCGGGGCGGCTGTTCTCCCGGACGGGCCGGTGGAACCGGCACCTGCGCCTTCCGGTCTGGCCGAAGCGCGAGACGATGGCCGAAGCGCTCCGCACCGTGCGCTCCGGCCTCGAACCCAGTGCGTCCGCGCACCGGCCGAGGTGAGCGTCCGCCTCAGGGCCGGGACCTCAGGGCGAGTCGGGAATCGACGTCACACTTCCCCGAGAAGCCTTCGCGGCATACAGTGGACGCGGCGATTCCTAAGGAGGATCTCGATGTCCGAACGACCCAATCCCGGCCGGGAAGACGGCCGCGACCAGACCCGTCACTCCCTTCCCGTGCACAGCCACGCCCTGCACGACGCCTCGCAGGACGCCGTCCTCGACGTACAAGCGATTCCCCATTTCGTGCGCCATGCCGCGATACTGGGGGCTCTCAGCTCGCTCAACCCCGGCTTCTCCCTGACGATCAAGGCATCCCACTTGCCCGCTCCGCTACTGGCGCAGGTCGATCGGCTGCCGGGAGCCTTCGACTACGAGGTCCTTCAGGACGGCCCCGAGTTCTGGTTCGTCAGGATAACCCGCACGGCTCTGTGAACCTGCCGACCTCGACGTGAGGCCGCGGTCGGCAGGTTCCATGTTCGCCGGGTCTGGGCGATTCCGTCCCAGACCCGGCAGAGCCTCACGTCATCCGAGATCGTCAGGGTAGACGGGCTGCCACATGGCGTCCAGGACCGCTTGGACGGGATCGCCGACGTCGGCGGCGGCGACGCCGTCGGCCTGGGCGGCCTCGATGACGGCGACCGCCACGGTTGCGGAGGACGCGCGCAGATCCTCCACTGCAGGGAGCAGCGAGGACCCGAGAGGAGTCGCGTCGACTTGGCCCGCCACGGCTCGGGCGGCGGCGAGGAGCATTCCGTCGGTTATGCGGCTCGCTCCGGCGACGATCGTTCCGAGTCCCAGGCCCGGGTATAGCAAGGCGTTGTTGCCTTGGCCGATGTGGAAGGCCGTGCCTTCGTATTCGATCGGCGGCACGGGGATTCCGGTGGCCAGGAGGGCACGGCCGTCGCTCCACCGGATGGCGTCCTCAGGGGAGACTTCGATGCGGGACGTCGGGTTAGACAACGGCAGGAGGATCGGCCGTTCGACTCCCCTCGCAAGCGCGGTGACGACCTCCTCAGTGAACGCATTGTGCAAGGTCGACGTGCCGATGAGAATGGTGGGCTCTACCCGTTCGACGACGTCGAGGAGCTCGATCCTTCGCCCATGTCGTTTCCATGAGGCGACCTCGGACGCGGGCCGGGCGTAGGCCTGCTGGTAGTCGGGCAGAGCGTCCATATCGTCGGTCACGAGCCCGTCGCGGTCGACGAGCCAGATTCGGGCGCGCGCATCGGCTTCGTTGAGTCCGTCGCGGACCATCGCGGCGTGGATCTGGTCGGCCATGCCGGTGCCCGCGGTGCCGGCTCCGAACACCACGAGGCGCTGATCGGAGAAGGACTCTCCGGTGACTTTGAGACCCGATATGACGGCGGCCATGACGATGGCTCCGGTCCCCTGCATATCGTCGTTGAAAATCCGGTATTCGTCGCGGTGGTTCACGAGTATGCGGCGGGCGTTGGCCACGCCGAAATCTTCGAAATGGAGGAGTGCGCCGGGGTACAGTTTCGCCGCGGTCCGCAGGTAGAGCTCGATGAAGTCGTCGTAGGCTTCGCCGCGCACGCGGGCGTGGCGGTTGCCCAGGTAGAACGGGTCGTTGAGGAGCCTCTCGTTGTCGGTCCCGACGTCGAGGTTGACTGCGATGACGCGGGACGGATCGACGCCTGCGGCAGCCGTGTAGACCGCGAGCTTGCCCACCGAGATGTCGGTGCCGTTGACGCCCCAGTCTCCGATGCCGAGGATGGCTTCGGCGTCGGAGACGACGATGAGGTCGACGTCGTCGGGTCCGAGCCCGAGGGTGTCGAAGGACGCCTCGACATCCTCGGGTCGGTCGATGGACAGGTAGACGGCGCGCGAACGCCGGTAGTCCTGACTCCACTTCTCGATGGCCTCCCCCACCGTCGGGTCATAGACGATCGGGAGCAGCTCGGCCAGGTGGTCGACGAGGAGGCGGAAGTAGAGCACTTCGTTGCGGTCGTGGAGCTGATCGAGGAAGACGTACTTTTCCAGGTCCGTCTCGTAGCGTTCGAGTTGCTTCCACGCGCGCCCGGCCTGCTGGTCGAGGGTTTCCACCGCCGAGGGGAGGCGTCCGGTCAGGCCGATCCGGGCGCGCTGAGCGTGGGTGAACGCGGTGCCGCGGTTAGTCAGGGGATTGAGGATGATCTCCGGTTTCTTTGCCATGGCTTTTCACTCCTTCTCGTAGACCGGGGCGACGCCCTTTCGGCGACCGGGGACAGTTGTGAGATCCCCCGCGAGGATCCTCATCGCGCTGCGATCCCTGAACGGCTCTGGGAATTCCGGGTTCCTCCCGCCGGAGCTCGCCTTCCGGCCGCGGCGGCCGCTCGGGCTTTCGGAACCTCGAACTGACCGATCCCACACGGCGGCCGGGCGTCGTCCGCCAATTCTAAGTCATCGCCTTCTCGCCCCCGTCTGGACCCGCGCGTGCGGTTCAAACGCTAATTCACGAAGTCGTTGGCTCACTTCCGTCTGGGACCGAACCGCCCCGGAATGAGTGTGGGGCGCGGCTGTTGCCGCGCCCCACTGAGATCGATGGCTCACGCCGCTCGGGTCACTTGAGGGTGACGGTTGCGCCAGCCCCTTCGAGCTGCTCCTTGGCCTTCTCGGCGGCTTCCTTGTTGACGCCCTCGAGAACGGCCTTGGGAGCCGAGTCGACGAGGTCCTTGGCTTCCTTGAGGCCGAGGCTGGTCAGGGCGCGCACTTCCTTGATGACCGGGACCTTCTTGTCACCGACTGATTCGAGGACGACGTCGAAGGAGTCCTTCTCTTCCTCGGCGGGAGCCTCCTCGCCCGCGGCGGGAGCGGCTGCGGCGACGGCTGCGACGGGAGCCGCGGCGGTGACGTCGAACTCCTCTTCGAACGCCTTGACGAAATCGTTGAGCTCGACGAGGGTGAGCTCTTTGAAAGCTGCGATGAGCTCTTCGGTGGAGAGCTTAGCCATGATGGCCTTCCTTCCTGATGCCTGCTACGCGAGCAGATGTATCCGTTGATTGCGCGGCGCCCGGGGTCAGGCGGCCGCTTCTTCCTTCGCGCGCAGCGCGTCGATGGTGCGCACCGTCTTGGAGACGGGCGCCTGGAAAACGTATGCCGCCTGGAACAGGGCAGCCTTGAGCACACCCGCGGCCTTGGCCAGGAGCACTTCGCGGGACTCGAGGTCGGCAAACTTGGCGACGTCTCCGGCCGAGAGCACGGTGCCCTCCAGAACGCCACCCTTGACGACGAGCGCAGGGTTGTCCTTGGCGAAGTCGCGGATCGCCTTGGCGGCCTCGGAGACTTCACCGGTTACGAACGCGATCGCCGTCGGACCGGCGAGGGCGTCGTCGAGGCCTTCGACGCCGGCCTGCTTAGCCGCGATGGCGGTGAGCGTGTTCTTGGCGACCTTGTACTCCGCGTTGGCGCCGAGCGAGCGGCGAAGCGTCTGCATCGCCGCGACGGTGAGCCCGCGGTATTCAGTGAGCAGGATAGCTGAGGAGTTTTCGAACTTCTCCTTGAGTTCAGCGATCGCCGCCGACTTGTCGGTCCGTGCCATTGGGCCTCCCTTCGGTCGTGTGTCGCAGGACGCCCATAGCAAAAAGCCCCGCGCAGGCGTGCACGGGGCTCGGCCGAATCCGCTCGGCTGAACTCGATTCTCACCTGCGCCGGCCCTCACGGGTTTAACTCCCGCCCGAAGACGGGGGACCTGCGGTCTTTGGCGGAGAACAGCCTATCGGATGCGAAGGCGGCCGCGCCAATCCGGACTGTCGGACAGGAAGTTCCCCTCGTCACACCACGCTCCCCGTGAGATCGCGGAAAGCTGCCACAGACGATGTCCACCACTGGCGCCGCGGGGACGAAGGCCAGCCGCTCTCGAGCACTACTCCAAGCGCACCGTGGACATACAGATCCCCGCGAAGCGAAAGCCGGGCGTCAATGCCGGCGATCGCGTTCTGTGATACAGCTCCTCCCCGCAGAGCGAAAGCCAGCCTCCGGGAGAGGCGGTCAGCTGATGGCCTGGGAGATTCTGCGGACGAGCATGTCGAGGGCGACGAGGTTGTGCCCTCCTTCGGGGATGATCAGGTCCGCGTTGCGCTTGGACGGCTCGACGTACAGCTCGTGCATGGGCTTGACGGTCGTCAGGTATTGCCGTTCCACGGATTCGAGTGTTCGCCCGCGCTCGACGACGTCGCGCTTGATCCGGCGCAGGATGCGCACGTCGGCGTCGGTGTCGACGAAGATCTTGATGTCGATCAGATCGCAGATCGCCGGCTCGGCGTAGATGAGTATGCCCTCGACGATCACGACGGGCGCGGGCAGGATTCGCGTGGTCTCGCAGGAGCGATTGTGCGCGGAATAGTCGTAGACGGGGCAGTCGACGGCCTGCCCGGCCACGAGCCGTTCGAGCTGGCGGACCATGAGGGCGTTGTCGAAGGCGTCGGGGTGGTCGTAGTTGAGCAGGCAGCGCTCCTCGTAGGTGAGCTCGTCGTGGGCCTTGTAGTAGTTGTCGTGGAAGATCACGGACGCCTCGCCGGAGAACCGCTCCAAGAGCCTGTTCGTCAGGGTCGTCTTGCCGCTGCCGGTGCCGCCGGCCACTCCGACCACGAGCGTCATACCGAGCCCTCCTCCGCGAACGTCGACGGCAACAGTATCCGACGGCCGGGCACGTGGTGCAATGCGCGCCGGCCGCGCCGCGGAATTGGACCGGCTCTCGTTCCGCGGGGCGGCGCTTTGCCGAGTGGCTGCCAGTCCCCGACCCGGTCCCGACTCGCCGGACGGCGGGCCTGGCCGTCTCGAATCCGCGGTCGTGGGCCCCCTGCGGCCGCGGGTCTCAGCGGCGCAGATCCTCGTTCACCTCCTCCAGGCTGGAAGCGCCGACCACTCCGAGCATGAGGAGGAGGTATCCTGCGACGGCGAAGCCGACCAGTCCCCATCGCCATCGCGGACGGTCGGCGATGAGGCTCGCGGCGGCGCAGTAGAGGGCTGCGATGCTCACGGCGTAGCGACCGGAAACGGTGCGGAAATACGATGCGGAGGTCGCCAGCTCGCGCGCTTGGACGATTCCGGCGGCGACGGCCGGCCCTCCTCCGGTCGCGAGGGCGACCGCCCTGCGCTGGCGGGAATGCCAGAGACCGATGAGGGCGACCACCGGCAGGAGCGAGTAGAAGACGTAGAGCAGGTCGGCCCACAGGAAGGTCGTACCGGATTTGATGCCCGGCTGGAAGTAGAAGTCCGTGCGCGGGTCCGTCAGCCCGTAGGCGTCGAGGATGCTCGGCAGCACGTAGCGCAACCCGTTCTCATCGACGGACGCCGTCGACAGGCCGCTGATCGCCGGGATGTAGCCCGCCGGCGTGCGGGCGTTCTGCCACGCGGTCCACGCCAAGTAGGGCCCGGCCGTGGCGAGCGCGTTCGCGAGGACGACGCGCACGAGCCTGCGACGCACCTGCCGCCTGACGCATCCTTCCCGGCACAGGCCGAAGCGTTCCGGTGCGAGCGCGGCCAGGGCGACGACGATCGTGACGGTCACCATGGCCGCCAGCGACATGACCCGTGTGCACGCTATGGCGGCCGTCAAAGCCGCCGGCGCACCCCATCCCAAGCGGTGGTGCACGAAGATGCGCGCCCCGGCCCACACGGCGGCCGCGCCGGCCAGGAGGGTGACGGCGTCGTTGTGGACGATGGCGGCCGACGCCGCGACGGCGGGCGTCGCCAAGCCGAGGAGCGCTCCGCCGAAGGCCGCCACACGGGAGGCTTTCCAGGCGCGGATCGCCAGGAACAGAGCGGCGACTCCTCCGGCGACGAAGAGCGCCGAGATCCATCGGGCGCCGGTGACGAATCCGGTGCCGGCTACGGCCGCGACGGCCTTCCCCCCGTATCCGGCCGCGGCGAAATAGAGGGGCGGATGGAAGCCGTTGTAGTTCTCACCCTTCAAGGGCCATTTCGCGGGGTTCCTTCCGGCCTCGGCCGCTTTGCACGGGGGTGGGGCGACGCCCCGGATCCTGCCCTCCATGCCCCGGCAGGACCAGTCTTCCAGGCTCGCCGTCGCCAGCTTCTCGCCGCGTACGGGGACGTGCCCATCGGCGATTTTGCGCGAGTAGTCGATGTAGGTCCATTCGTCGTACCGGCTGACGGCCGGGCCGTTGCCGATCGCGACGGCGCTCCAGATCAGGCTGAGCAGGGCCAGCAGCACGGCCAGCACGCCGTCACGTCTGAGCCACGTCCTCGCAGTCCCTTCGAGCCACTCCCCCACTCGGGTGAAAGGGCTTTCACGCCGTGCACTACCTGGCACAGGAGGCCTGCCGTTTCTCCGCCTCACATCGCCTCGCCGCAGGTGCGAACCGTTCCTCCCCCGCACGTCCGAGACCCGTCCGGAAAAGCCCATGCCGGCGGCTGCGGCCCTCGCATTTCTCCACCAGTCCAGGTTAGGTCACGGGGCGCCGGACGTGCACCGGCGACTCGACCTTCCCGATTCCGTCCCTCGACCCACGGATTCACCGGCCTCAACGACACGAGTCACCGCCATTGGCCGGTCACATAGTGAAAACATTGTTTAATCAGCATTTATACGTATACAGCACAAAATGGAAATCATAGAATTCACTTCTTTTTTGGACCACCCAAATGAACAAGTTCTCCGTTAACAGAATTTTTCGGAAGTATTGGAATTAAACCCGCTCTTCGCCAACAATAAAGATCGCCAAATTTAGTTACAGCACACGCATAATCATCATCATGATCTGGCACTATCACAGCGGATGATATAGCATATAGTTTGTTAGCATATCGACTAAGATCATTAGATAGTTCATTTTTACAAACAATTTTCGAATCTGTTAACGTACAAAATCCTTTTCCACTTATAGCATTTAGGTCAGAATTAAAAGGAAAAACGTTAGCATAAGTTCCTGTAGAACTTTCAATACGTTGTTTACTCATATTAGCAGAATCCAATTTATAATCATCCCAACATTGCACTTTTTTATTTTTTAAAACAACACAAAATAAATAAGAAGTAGCAAAATTTTAAAGCAAATGAAGAAAGGGGAATTTCAATGAAATTATCCGAATTAGATGCAGAAGCATTATCTGTTCCTTGTCCGTCATCACAGCGCTCACATAATTGTTTTCCGCTTCATCGTAATCATTTCGCCAGGTAGTTTTTATGCCGAATTTCAGATAATTTTTCTCGGAAAGGCTGTAAATCTTGAGCACAAGCGTAGGCTTTTCCTGAAAAAGTACTGACTTTATTCTTAAGAGTATCTAATTCCTGTGTATAAGCATGGGCTGAAGCGCCCTTCCACACTTCCGATGGGACGGTTTGTTGCACGATTTGAGCATCTGACAGACCTCCGCCGATGCCTTGGAGGTCCGATATGATATCACTTAGGTCGTCCGCGATATCGGGGAGTTGCGGCATGACATCTTTGCCAGGCATCAGTCATCTCCTAATGCAGACTGACCGATCAGTAAACGCATCATAGTATACTGCATGACAGTCATTGCTTCTTGTTCGTCAAAATTTTCAATTGCGCTAGCCGATCCCGACCCCAAGGAAGCGGCAGCGTCAGCAAGCTCTTTCGCGCAATTCTGGCTGAGGGTGAGAAACTCACCAAGATTTGTAGCGAGTTTGCTTATACCCTCCTCTTCTAAGAGCTTCCCGGTAAAAGCCGCCGATGTCGTAAAAATAGGGTCATTGAAACCTCGGGCCACACCGTCAAATCTATAGGAGTCGCTTCAATTGCTGCTGCTGATGACGCCTACGGCGTCACGGTCAAATACCAGCTCGTCAGCCATCCTGTGCCTCGCTTCCCTTGGCTGTTTCTACCATAGCTGAATACGGCCGGCGGTGGAAGAGAAAAAGACCAGATTCCATTACGCGAGATTCGCGGATTCCACCATCATGACGCTGAAATTGTGAGCATAATACCGGAGTTTACCCTATATCCGTTATTGCCACGCCTGCGAAAGCAGGGCTCTTTCGGGTGTGACGCGAAAGAGCGGCCTTTCGGGAACAGCTTCTTTGGAGGCGGCATGTTCCAATCGGATACGGCCCCTCGTCACGATTCAGTCCCCGACTTTCATGTTGCGAAGCTCCGCTCGGTCGATACGACGGCTATCGGCGACTTGCCTTATTTGCCCTATTGGATTCGCATGCCTATCGGGCAGAAACGCCTATTCGCTATCGCGGAGGCAACTTGGCTATCCCGCAACGAAGCGTACATGCGATAAGATAGGATAAACTTGCCTAAAATCCATCAATTAAGTATGATTGATCTTTTCAAAAACTTCTTCAGTCAGAGTAAAATAGTTTGGGGCGTTAAGTGACAATTATACCAAGCATGAAACAGTAATAAGCACCTGAATAACATATACAGAACTTTATTCCCAGTAAAGCTTCCCATTTTCAGTTAAACATGTAAAACAAAATATTCATTCCTAATATCGTAAATTCAAAAATATAAAATGTGAAACACCTAATAAACCAAAATATAACTTAGAAAGATAACTGATAAAATATAATCCAATATATTAAACGCTCCCATAATCCTTAAGGGCAGCCAGATCCTCTCGAGATATCGCCCGAGAGCGTCGTAGATCCTTTTCCACTCCGATCGCACTTCGACGCCTGCCTACCAACCGACTCGACGAGTGTAAGGATAATGTCTGTGGGCCCGCCAAGTTGGCGGACCCACAGACAATCGGAAACGAGTCGGAGGCATCCAGGGAATGCCTCGACTTCAGATTCGGAAATGAACGTTCGTAGCGTCCATGCACTCGCGTGCCTGGAGCTATCGTCAGGAGGCGTTCTCAGAGACGAGATTGCGAGTCTTGGTGGTGTCCAGCGGGATGCCCGGGCCCATGGTTGTCGCGACAGTGCCCTTGAGGACATAGCGGCCCTTGGACGTCGACGGCTTCAGACGAAGGATCTCCTCCTGGGCGGCGGCGTAGTTTTCAACGAGCTGCTCAGCCGTGAACGACGCCTTGCCGACGACGAAGGCGAGGTTCCCGTTCTTGTCCACCCGGAACTCGATGCGGCCGCCCTTGATGTCGGAGACGGCCTTGGCGACGTCCATCGTCACCGTGCCCGTCTTCGGGTTGGGCATGAGGCCGCGGGGGCCGAGGACGCGGCCGAGGCGGCCGACTTTGCCCATGAGATCGGGAGTGGCTACGGCGGCGTCGAAATCGGTATAGCCGCCCGCGACCTTCGCGATGAGCTCGTCGCCGCCGACTTCGTCCGCACCGGCGTCGATGGCCTCCTGGGCGCGGGGGCCGACGGCGAAGACCAGGACCCGGGCGGTCTTGCCGGTGCCGTGCGGAAGGTTGACTGTGCCGCGGACCATCTGGTCGGCCTTGCGGGGATCGACGCCCAGGCGGTACATGACCTCGACCGTGGCGTCGAATTTGGCGGTGGAGGTCTCCTTCGCCAGACGCATGGCCTCCAGAGGACTGTAGTGGACGCCGTCGGCGACCTTCTGGGCAGCCTTGCGGTAATTCTTTGAGCGCTTTGCCATTGACTGTTCTCCTTACAACAGTTTGTGGTCATCGGGCCCGCGCGGCCCTTCCACTGCCCGCCTCTTCGGCGGGCTCAGATCTCGTCGGTGGTGATTCCCATCGAGCGAGCGGTGCCCGCGATAGTGCGGGCGGCGTTGTCGATATCGTTGGCGTTCAGGTCCGGCTCCTTGGTCCTGGCTATCTCGCGGAGCTGGTCGGCGCTCAGATGGCCGACCTTGTCCGTGTGCGGGGTGGCCGATCCCTTGGAGACCCCGGCAGCCTTCTTGATGAGCTCGGCGGCGGGAGGGGTCTTCGTGACGAAGGTGAACGAACGGTCTTCGTACACCGTGATCTCGACCGGCACGATGTTCCCGCGCTGCGATTCGGTGGCGGCGTTGTACGCCTTGCAGAACTCCATGATGTTGACGCCGTGCTGGCCCAGCGCGGGGCCGATCGGCGGGGCGGGCGTGGCGGCGCCAGCCTGGATCTGGAGCTTGATGTAACCTGCGACCTTCTTCTTGGGAGGCATGTAGGGTCCTTTTCTTCTTGATCATCGCCGCAATGGCAGAGGCGGCGACCAACCGCCAACACTACGCGGCTTCGACGCACAGCTCAAGACGGCGAGGCGTGATCTTGGGCGAGGCGACCAACCGCCGCCCGGCTGGACGGGCCTCAACGGCGAACCCGCACCCGGGCGCACGGCCTTCAGCGCATCCTCCCCGTCCGCCCGCCAAGGGCACCGCGCCAGAGGAACTGCATGGAAAAGGCGGGGAAGGCGCGGGGCGACCTCTCAGTCGTCCTTGCGCACCTGGCCGAAGGACAGCTCGACCGGCGTCTCCTGGCCGACGAGCGTCATGAGCACCGTCAGACGCTGGTTTGCGGCGTCGATCTCCGAGACGGTGGCCGGCATCCCGGCCCAGGGCTCGGATGTCAGGGTCACGGCGTCGCCAACCTCGAACGGCGAGACCGTAGCGGGCTTCGTGCCCGTGGGCAGTCCCGCCGCGACGGCTTCGGCCGCCGCCTCGGCCTCGATGACCGGGGTGAGCATGCTGACGACTTCGTCCTCCGAGAGGGCCACGGGCGTGCGGCCGTTGCCGACGAATCCCGTCACGCCGTTGGTCGACTGCACGACTCGCCAGGAATCGTCCGTCAGCTCCATGCGGATGAGCACGTACCCGGGCATGCGCACGCGGGAGACGAGCTTGCGCTGGCCGCGGCGGATCTCGAAGACCTCCTCCATCGGCACTTCGATCTGGAAGATGTAGTCCTCCATGTTCATCGAGTGCATGCGGACCTCGAGGTCCTGCTTGACCCTCTTCTCGTAGCCGGAGTAGGTGTGCAGGACGTACCAGCGGCCGTCGAGACCCTTGAGCTTGGCCCGGACGTCGTCCTCGGTCAACTGGCCGGGGGCGGAAGGGGCGTCCCCGCTCTTCGGCTTCGGGCCGGCGGCCGCCCGCCCCTCCGCCTGAGGCCCACCGGACTCGCGGGACGGCTCGGGCGGAACCGATTCGGCGCCGGCATCCCCGGCGGCCCACTCCGGCGCACCGGGCGCCGCCTGAGGCGCCGCGTCCTCTTCGGCCGCGGACCGGGAATCGCCCGGAAAGGCCGGAGCCTGGCCTGCGGCGTCCGCGGAACCGAAAATCTCGTCAGTCACAATATCCCTGCTTTCCTACGTTGTGCTCGATGCGCGCTGTGCTCGATGCGCGCTGACCCGCCCGGGCTACGCGAAGACCCAGAAGGCCAGGCGCGCGGAGAGAGTATCGATGACGCCGACGAAGATCATGATGACCGCGACGAAAATGATGACGGTCGAGAACATCTGCCCGAGTTCCTCGCGCGTGGGACGCTGAACCTTCTTGAGCTCGGCGAAGATCTCGTGTATGAAGCGCACGATGCGCCCGAAGAAACCGAGTTTTTCAGCCGAATCCTTGCGCTCGGCCTTCGAAGCTGCCTTGGTCAACTCGCGTCCTTACCCGTCAGAGTGTCGTTCGAATTGTTAAAGGCGGCCCATTCACCGATGAGCCGCCTTGCAGGGTAGGAGGGACTCGAACCCCCAACCGTCGGTTTTGGAGACCGATGCGCTACCGATTGCGCCACTACCCTTCGGCTGTTTAGCTCTAGACATTATGCCCTAATCGACGGGCACATTCCAGAAAGCCGGCCGCAACCCCTATGAGGATACCCGGAATTCCAGGCCGCCGTCACCCGCGCGGAGGGGCTTGTCACACAATCGGCTCCGTCGATCCGCCCCGGAAGCCGCCGGGCGGGGCGCATTCTGCGGCACCCGGCTTGAGCATTCCCACAGCGGAATGGGAGACCTCAGCGACGTTCGCCATGGGAAAATCCCGGTATGAGCAACATCTCCCCCGCTCGCCGAGTCTCGGCTCGGCTCGCAGCGATCCAAGAATCCGCGACGCTCGCCGTCGACGCGAAGGCGAAGGCGCTCAAGGCCGCCGGCCGCCCGGTGATCGGCTTCGGCGCCGGCGAGCCCGACTTCCCCACGCCCGGCTTCATCGTCGAGGCTGCGGTGGCCGCCGCACGCGATCCGAAGAACCACAAGTACACCCCCGCCAAGGGCCTCCCCGAACTCCGCGAGGCCATCGCGGCGCGCGCCCTGGCCGACAGCGGGGTGACGGTCTCCCCCGACGACATCCTCGTGACGAACGGCGGCAAGCAGGCCGTCTTCGAAGCCTTCGCGGCGATCGTGGACGACGGCGACGAAGTCCTCCTCCCCACCCCCTACTGGACGACCTACCCCGAGGCGATCCGCCTGGCCGGGGGCGTTCCGGTCAAGGTGTTCGCCGGAGCGGGGCAAGACTACAAGGTCGCCGTCGACCAGCTGGAGGCGGCCCGGACCCCGGCGACGAAGGCCCTGCTGCTATGCTCGCCGTCGAACCCGACGGGATCCGTGTACTCCCCCGAGGAGATCCGCTCCATCGGCCAGTGGGCGGCGGCGAACGGCCTGTGGGTGGTCACCGACGAGATCTACGAGCACCTCGTCTACGACGGAACGCCGATGGCCTACCTTCTGGCCGAGGTGCCGGAGCTGGCGAACCAGGCGATCGCGCTCAACGGCGTGGCCAAGACCTACGCCATGACCGGCTGGCGCGTGGGCTGGATGCACGGCCCGGCCGACGCCGTGAAGGCCGCCGCGAACATGCAGTCGCACGCCACCTCCAACGTCGCCAACGTCTCCCAGCGGGCGGCGATCGCCGCGCTGACCGGAGACCAGGGCGTCGTCGAGGAGATGCGCCAGGCCTTCGACCGGCGCCGCCGCACGATGGTCCGGATGCTGCGGGAGGTCGAGGGCATGGCCGTCCCCGAGCCCAAGGGCGCCTTCTACGTCTACCCGAACGTCGAAGGCCTCCTCGGGCGCGACATCCGCGGCAGGACGGCGGCCACATCGTCCGAACTGGCGGCGATCATCCTCGAGGAAACCGAAGTGGCGGCGGTCCCGGGCGAGGCGTTCGGCCCCTCGGGTTTCCTGCGACTGTCCTACGCCCTCTCCGACGACGACCTGGTCGAGGGCGTCTCGCGCATCCAGGATCTCCTCGCCGGATAATCCAGGTTCTCCTGGCCGGATAAGGGTCTCCTGGCCGGACAGCCTCAGCGCCGCCGGACGCGGGCCGGAACCGCCGAATCGCCGGCGCGGGCCGGGCTCCCGACGGGCGAGCCGCCGGATCCCGGCCCGACGGCGTCCGGCCCCGGCCTCACAAGTGCCCGTACTTACAAGTGCCCGTAGGCCCGTTCGAGCCACGATTCCGCGGTGGCCAGCCTGCCGAGGGCGTCGTGATGCCACTCGCGGCCGTCGACCCGCTTGGCGCCGGCGATGAGTGAGAGGACGACGCCGGCGGTGCGCACGCACAGCGCCGCGGGGTCGACCATGCGCTCGCACATGTCCCTCCACACCGGGAGGTCGGCCTCCACATGTGGATAGGACTGGGGCGCCAGATGCGGCAGGACGCTCATGTGCCCCAGCAGGCACGCCCAGTCGTCGACGCGGTGGCCGGGCCCGAGGGAGTCGACGTCGATGACGCCGGTCACATGCGAGGCGTCGGGGGAGACGAAGATGTTCGCCTCGTAGAAGTCACCGTGGACGGGCTGGATGGGGCCGGAGTCCGAACGGGCTAGGATGTCCCGGATGCCCCGGGATATCGTCTCGCATCGCGGGCGCTCGTCGGGCAGGGCCGTCGCGGCCGCGTGGGCGTAGTGCTCGCATCGGTCCGCCCACGCGGGCCGGTGCGTCAAGCCGACGGCCTCCATGGGAAGCGAGTCGAGCAGCTCCGTCAGGGAGAAGAGGAGGGCCGACGCCCGGTTCTTCAGGCCATGGGAGATGGCGTTGGACAGCGGTATGCCCACGGCGCTCTCGATGACGAGAAGCCCCCGTGAATCGTGCAGGAGGACGCCGGGCGAGGAAACCCCCGCCCGCGTGAGCATCGTGTGGCGCTTGGCGAGGGAGTCGACCTGCGGAGGGCGGGCGACCTTTCCGTAGCTCACCCCGTTGGCCCCCCGCACCCGCACGACCGCACGACGGGTCGGACGGTAGCTCATGAGCTCCACCGACACGGGCGTTCCCAGGAGCGCGCTCATCTCGCGGGGCGAGCAGGCGATGTGCAGGGCCGGCAGCTCGGGGTCGCCGGGATAGCGCCACACCCAGGCGGTCGCCCCCCGGGAGGTCAGACGGACGAGCCCGGGCGTGTTGGGATGCGAGATGTGCGCGGTCGACGCGCACATGTACTCCTCCCCCCGGACGTGCTCGCCGTCGTCGAGGATGCGGTCGACCGTCAGCGCGTAGCCGACGGTCACGCCCGCCCCCGGACGGTGATGTATCGAGTGGACCTTCCACCCGCGGATGACTGCCAACTGCCCCATCTCCATGAGAGCACTTCGCAGGAGTTCACCGGCGCCAGTGCCGGTGAGAAGCGCAAGATCCGCTCGCTCTCGGTCTTGCCCTGGGATGCTCATACGTCAGTTCTACCGCACCGAAGGCCGCAGTGTCAGGAACCGGCCCGAGCACGGCTTCCCATCACGCGCCGAGGAGGGTCAGCACCGCCGACACCCTGCGATGGACGTCGCCGTTGGCGTGGAGGCCGAGTTTGGCGAAAATCCTCTGGTTGTGCTTCTCCACGGCCCCCTCGGAGACGACGAGCCGGCGCGCGATGCCCGCATTCGTGTGCCCCTCCGCCATGAGCTCCAGCACCTCGCGCTCCCGGGGCGTCAGGGCGGCGACGGGGTCGTCTCGGCGCCCGCGGCCCATGAGCTGGGCGACCACCTCGGGGTCCAGGACCATTCCTCCGCCGCCGACCCTCTCGACCGCATCGAAGAACGAGTCGAGGTCGCTGACCCGGTCCTTGAGAAGGTAGCCGATGGACCCCGAGCCCGAGGAGAGCAGCTCCGTCGCATAGCTCAGCACGATGTACTGGCTGAGCAGCAGGATCGGGGCCTGCGCCCACGTCTCGCGGATGCGGACGCAGGCGCGCAGTCCCTCGTCGGTGTGCGACGGCGGCATCCTGATGTCGCTGATGGTCAGATCGGGGCGCAGGCTCAGGCAGCGCGAGACGAGCTCGTCGCCGGTGCCGACGCCGCCGACCACCTCGTGCCCGCCGTCGGCGAGGATCAAGGCCAGGCCCTCGCGCAACAGCACCGAATCGTCGGCGATCAGGACGCGCAAGGGATCACCGCCTTGACGACGGTCGGGCCGCCCTGGGGAGAGGCGATCGCCAAGGCGCCGTCCACCGACTTCAGGCGCTCCTCCAGGCCGGCCAGGCCGTGGCCCTTGGACCGGTCGGCTCCGCCCTCACCGTCGTCGACGACGGTGACGCGCAGATAGCCGTCGCGCACCCCGACGACGACGTCGGCCGATCCGGCCCCGGCGTGCTTGTTGACGTTGACGAGCGCCTCCGCCACGACGTAATAGGCGGCCGACGCGACGTGATCGGGAATCTCGGGGACGTCCGCGTGGACCGTCACGGGAACCGCGGAGCGGGCCGCGACCTCCGCGACCGCCGCCGCCAGGCCGCGATCAACGAGGACCGGCGGGGCGATGCCCCGGGACAGCTGGCGAAGCTCGGCCAGGGTGTCCTGCGTCTGGACCATCGCCTCCTCCAGGATCGCCTGTGTCTTGACCGGATCGCTTCCGGCCTGGCGCTTGGCGCGAGCTAGGTCCATGTTCAACCGCACGAGCCGCTGCTGCGGACCGTCGTGCAGGTCCCGCTCCAGCTTCCGCAGCGCGGCGCTCTCCGCCTTCCGTGCGGCGGCCCGCGACTGGGTCAGTCGCTCGATGTCCGCCCGGTTCCGCGCCCGACGCGACAGCAGCAGGTCGGCGTAGACGAACTGGAGCCTGGCCAGCCCCTGGAGGACGGACGGCGCGGCGACCAGCATGACCAGGCCGCCGAGGAAGAACAGGACGATGTCGAAGACCATCGGATGCGGGATGCGGAGTAGGCCGCCGATGCCGTTGTACCAGGCGCCGGGCAGGCTCTCCAGGATCGGAATGGAGATCGGCGCGCTCAAGGCGAGCGGAACGGTGACCGTCCATGTGAAGGTCACGCACCAGTTGAAGACGGTGATGGGGAATGAGGTGACGACCCACGCGATGTCGAGCCACGACTGGAGATCGCGCAACGGGTAGAGGAGCCGGCGGAACCGGTCGACGCCTTCGGGCGCGGGGTAGGCGAAGCCGTTGTAGGCCTCCTCCCTGTCGAAGAACGAGAGAACCGATCGCGGGGTCCGATCCCCCGCGAACGCCCGGTTGACGCGACGCTGGACGACTGCCAGCGTTCGAGCCAGCATGACCGCTGCGTAGAGGAGGGGGAAGCCCACCCACAGGATGGTCAGCGGGACGCCCACGGCCCAGAAGATCACGACCATGATGAAGAATGCGAAGTGGAGGGGGAAGGCGAGCAGCATGTAGATCGCGCAGGCCGTCGTCCACTTGAAGCGCGCGGAGACGGATTCGCGCCTGTCCCCGCGGATCGCGGCCTGGGACGCGACGGCCGCTTCTGCCTTCGTATGCGTGTCCGTTGTGCTCATGCCTCCACTCTCCCGCGCCGACGCCGCGCTGAGTATCCTGCGTCCCGGCCAATCGTAGTAGGGCTAGCCCGACACTTTCGCGTCGCGCCGCCCGGATGCGGCGTGTGGGAAAATCGAGCCGTGCGCGATCTCAACCTGCTCCCCAAGGCACACCTCCATCTGCATTTCACGGGGTCGATGCGCGTGGCCACCCTCGAACGTCTGGCAGAACGGCAGGGGATGCGCCTGCCCGAAGGGCTGACGGACAACCGCGCCCTCCACGTGCCGTCGGATCAGCGCGGGTGGTTCCGCTTCCAACGCGCCTACGACGCCGCCCGCAAGGTCGTGCGCAGCGAGGAGAGCATGCGCACGATCGTCCGCGAGGCCGCCGAGGACGACGCCGCGGAGAGCTCGCGGCGCCTGGAGATCCAGATCGACCCGACGTCCTACGCGCCCTTCCTCGGAGGGATCACCCCTGCGCTCGAGATCGTCCTCGACGAGGCGAAGGCGGCCAACGCCGCGACCGGAGTCGAGATCGCCGTCATCGTCGCCGCCTCCCGCATCCGCCACCCTCTCGAGGCGCGCACGCTGGCGCGCCTGGCGGCCCGCCACGCCGGGGACGGGCCGGGCGACGTCGTCGGCTTCGGGCTGTCGAACGACGAACGCCGGGGAACGACCTCGCAGTGGGCGTCGGCCTTCCGCATCGCCCGCAAAGCCGGGCTGCCCGCCGTCCCCCACGGCGGCGAGCTCCTGGGGCCCGAGCACGTGCGCGAGGTCATCGACCACCTGGCTCCGACGCGGATCGGCCACGGCGTGCGCAGCAGCGAGGACTCCGATCTCCTGGGCAGGATCGTCGACGCGGGCATAGCCCTGGAGGTCTGCCCGGCGTCCAACGTGTCGCTCGGGGTCTACCCCGATTCCCACCGCGTTCCCGTGCGCGACCTCGTGGACGCGGGGGCGACGGTCGCCCTCGGCGCCGACGACCCGCTCCTGTTCCTCTCCCGCCTGACAGACCAGTACGAGGCGCTGCGCGCCCAGGGCTTCACCGACGCCGAACTGGCCGGCCTGGCGGCAGGCTCCGTCCGGGCCAGCTTCGCCTGTGAGGCGTCGAAGCGGACGTGGCTCGCCGAAATCGACGCCTGGCTCGCCGCGGAGGACTGAGCGGCGGAGCACCATGCCGGGACGCGCACGCCCGACGGGACCGGGCCGACGCCCGACGCTGCCTTCCGCGGCTTTCACGGCCGGGCCCCGCCGCCCCTACAACGGCTCTCCGATGACGACGGGCTCGGCCTCCAAGGTCACGTCGAAGGCCTCGCAGACACCGTCGCGGACCGTGCGCGCGAGGGCGCGCAGCTGCGCGGCGCTGGCGCCGCCGCGGTTGGTCACGGCCAGGCAGTGCTTGGTCGACAGGGCCGCGGGGCCGGGCATGCCGTACCCCGCGGGGAAGCCCGCCCGGTCGATGAGCCAGGCGGCCGATGTCTTGACCTGCCCCCGGGCCGCAGGGGCCGCCGCGCCGAGAGCGGCGCGCGACCCGTCCGCGACGCCGAAGCGCGGCGCGCCTTCGGGCAGCCGGGCCGCCTGTTCCTCGGTGAGGACGGGATTGGTGAAGAAGCTGCCGCAGGAGTACGTGTCGCGGTCGGCGTCGTCGAGGACCATCCCCTTGGAGCGGCGCAGCTCCAGAACGGCCTCGCGCAGGTCCGCCGACGGGACCCGCCCTCCCGGCTGAACGCCGAGGAGGCGCGCCAGCTGGCCGTACTGGACGGGGGCGGACAGGGACGCCAGGCGGAGCTGGAAGTCGACGGACAGGACGATGTAGCGCGGGCTGGGCCCCCAGTCGAGCAGCGACCGCTTGATCAGGCTCGTCCGGTACCCGAAGCCGAGGGCCTCCGCCGGCAGATCGTCCGGGCGCCCGGCCAGCCGGTCGTAGACGTGCACGCGCGCGATGCTTCCGGCCACGTCCCGCCCGTAGGCGCCGATGTTCTGGACCGGCGCCGCGCCGACCGTGCCGGGGATGCCGGAGAGGGCCTCCAGGCCCATCCATTCGCGTTCGATCGTGTGGACGACGAAAGCGTCCCAGGGCGTTCCGGCCGTCACCCTGAGGTTCGCGCCCTCGCAGCCCCCCTCTTGGACGAGGACGACGTCCTGCCGGGCGTCCCTGACGACGACTCCGTCGAAATAGTCGTCGGAGGCGAGAACGTTCGACCCCCCGCCGAGCATCATGAGGGGGCGGCCCTCTGCGTCGGCGGCGCGGACGGCTTCGACGATCTCCTCCTCGCTGGACGCCTCGACGAGCTCCCGGAAACCGCCTCCCGCGCCGATCGTCGTGAGCTCGGCGAATGCGCCGGCTCCGGGGCTGCGCCGGTCGGCGGGCACGGGAGCCGAGGGGAGGGAGGGGGCGGGTCGTTCGGGGATGTTGCTGCTCACGTCGCGAGCCTACCAGCACCGTCCGGCGGCGGGCGCGGGCAGCGGGGCGACAGGGCGCGGTGTCGGGACGAGGCGACGAAAGCCCGGGGAAGGCGAGCGTCTTCCTCGGGCTTTCGCGAACGGTGATCGAGGCGTCGAATCGGCTTCCGGGACCGAGCCCGGAGCGGACGGTGGGCTCAGCGGGTCTCCCGGTGCGCCGTCGACCTGTTGCACCTCGGGCAGAACTTGCTCAGCTCGAGGCGGTCGGGCGTATTGCGCCGGTTCTTCTTGGTGATGTAGTTGCGCTCCTTGCACTCCTCGCAGGCGAGGGTGATCTTGGGGCGCACATCCTGCGACTTGCTTGCCACTTTTCCAGCTCCTCTTGGTCGTTCGCGGAACGGCTCGCCGTTCCGCACCGTAGCGGGGGCGGGGATTGAACCCGCGACCTCACGATTATGAGTCGTGCGCTCTGACCGTCTGAGCTACCCCGCCTCATCTCGCCGACGTCCTCGGCGATGGAGCCCCGAAAGGGAATCGAACCCTTGACCTTCTCCTTACCATGGAGACGCTCTGCCGACTGAGCTATCGGGGCAGCGCAGATCAGCCTATCAACGAAGGGGGCTGCCATCCATGCAGGATCGCAGCCTCGCTGGTGAAGCCAATCACGCATTGCGCGATGATGCGCGTGGCGGGTGAGGGATTCGAACCCCCGAAGCTTACGCGTCTGATTTACAGTCAGATCCCTTTGGCCGCTCGGGAAACCCGCCGTGCTACGTCTCGGGCCGCCCGGAACGCCGCGCGATGAGATTACCAGGGGTCTCCCCGTGCCTGTCAAATCTCCGTAGAATGCAGTGGTGGCGGCCGTTCGCCGCGTCTCAGGCGATCGGCTCGGCCGCGCCCCGTGGAGACGACTCGGGCAGGCCGGACCGCGGACGCCCTCCGCGTGCCGCGGTCGCCGCCGGCACGCCGGAGACCGCCGGAAGGCAGGCGGAACAGTGCAGTCGCGAAGGCCGCCGCACGCCGAGAGAAGGGAAAGGGAACATGGCAGATTCGTCCTTCGACGTCGTCTCCGAGTACGACCGCCAGGAGGTGGACAACGCCGTCAATCAGACGGCCAAGGAGATCTCCCAGCGGTACGACTTCAAGGGAGTCGGCGCTTCGGTCGTCCTCGCGGGCGAGACCATCACGATGGCGGCGAACGCCCCCGAGCGCGTCCTGGCCGTCTACGACGTCCTGCAGACGAAGCTCGTCCGCCGCGGAGTATCCCTGAAGTCGCTCGACGTCGGCGACGGCGAGCCCAAGCAGTCCGGCAAGGAGTACCGCCTCGTCGGGACGCTGCGGAAGGGGCTGAGCCAGGACAACGCGAAGAGGCTCTCCAAACTCGTGCGCGAGGAGGGGCCCAAGGGCGTCAAGGTCCAGATCCAGGGCGAGAGCCTGCGGGTGACATCGAAGTCCCGCGACGCACTCCAGGAGACGATCGCCCTGCTCAAGGGCGCCGACGTGGACTGCGCCCTCCAGTTCCAGAACTACCGGTGAATCGGCCGCCGGCAGCCCGGCGCCCGCGGCTCAGTACAGCTTCCCGTCGTGAGGTTCCCCGCGGGAGACGGCCGTCATCGTCTCGCGTTCGACGACCTTGATGCGTTCGCGGCCGTCGGCCCGGCCGAGCTCCTTCTCGAAGGCTTCCAGGAGCTCCCACCCGTGCCAAGTCGTGTACCGCACGCCGCGCCCGTCGAGCAGGCGGACGAGGCCGCCCGAGCCGGTTCCGTCGCCGGTGGGCCGCAGGCGCCCGGCCCGGGCGTCCTCCACGAGATTCGCGACGGTCTCCTGCGCGTCCGACTTGGTCGATCCGATGAGTCCGACGGGGCCGCGCTTGATCCACCCGGTCGCGTACAGGCCGTCGATCGTCTCGCCGTCGCGCGTGACGCGGCCGCCCGCGTTGGGCACGACCTTGCGGACGTCGTCGAAGGGGACGCCGTCGAGCGGACTCGAGGCGTAACCGACCGCACGGTAGACGGCTTGGACGGGGTAGTCGACGTACTCCCCGGTCCCCTTGACCGAGCCGTCGCCCTGCAAGGCCGTGCGCTCCATGCGGATGCCCTCCACCCGCTCGTCGCCGAGGATCTCGACGGGCTGCTGGAGCAGATGGATGTGGATGCGCCGGCTGGCCGTCAGCTCCTCGGGCTCCTGGAACACCCAGTTGGTCAGTTGGTCGACCACCTGCTTGGTCATCTTCGACTCTTCGATGGCGCGGCGGGAGCCGTCGTCGTACTCGAAGTCCTCGGGGTAGACGACGACGTCGACGTCCCTGACCTGCCCGAGCTCGCGAAGCTCCATCGGCGTGAACTTGACCTGCGCCGGGCCGCGGCGCCCGAAGACGTGCACGTCCGTGACCGGCGAGGCCTTCAGCCCCTCCTCGACGTTCTCCGGGATCTCGGTGGGGTGCAGGTCCTCAGGATGCTTGGCCAGGATCCGGGAGACGTCCAGGGCGACGTTGCCGACGCCGAGCACCGCCACCTGGCTGGCCTCAAGCGGCCAGGTGCGGGGGTAGTCGGGGTGTCCGTCGTACCAGGAGACGAAGTCGGCCGCGCCGTAGCAGCCGGGAAGGCCGACGCCGGGGATGTCGAGGGGGGCGTCCACGTTCGCGCCGGTGGCCACGACGACCGCGTCGTAGTATTCGCGCAGCTCGGCCACCGTCACGTCCCGGCCGATGTCGATGTTGCCGAGGAACCGGATGTCGCCGCGCTGGAGCACGTTGAACAGCGCCTTGATGATCGCCTTGATCCGCGGATGGTCGGGGGCGACGCCGTAGCGGACCAGCCCGTAGGGGGCGGGAAGCCGCTCGAAGAGGTCGATCGAGACGTCGAGGTCGGACTTGGAGAGGATGTCCGACGCGTAGATTCCAGCTGGCCCGGCGCCGATAACCGCGACGTTGTAATGGCGGTCTGTCACGTGTGTCCCTTCTATCGAACCGACATGCCGACGGTTATCCTATCCCGCGCGCACAACCGGCAGATTCAAGCGTGGCACTCGCCACGCGGCGGGCCGAAGGGATGGGGAGCGCGCCTTCAGGAGCGCGGAATCCGGCCGGGAGCGGGCGGGGCCGGGACGGCGCGCAGGCCGGCGTCGGGACGGCATCGGGCACGCGGGGGCGGCGGAGTCCGGGTCTCTCCGCCGCCCCCGCGCCGCCGCGCAGTCAGCGTGTGGTCACGTCGAGTCTGATGACCCCGTACGTCCATCCGTGCCGGTGGTAGACGGCGCAGGGCTGGCCGGTCTCCTCGTCGATGAAGAGATAGAAGGGATGCCCCACGAGCTCCATCTCGTAGAGGGCCTGATCCACGGACATGGGAACGGCCTCGTAGAGCTTCTGGCGGACCACGACGGGTGAGTCGCCCAACTGGTTCTCCACCTCCTGGCCGGGCGACGTCGGGATCTTCGGTTCGTCGGAGAGGGCCTTCGCCGCCTTCTCAACCGGCACGTTGACGTCTTCGGGCGTCAGGTTGAGCGGCTGGCGCACGGGCTCGGAGCGCCGGTGGTCCTTACGGCGATCGCGCGCGCGTCTGAGACGTTCGAAGAGTTTGGCAAGAGCCAGATCGAGCGCGCCGTACCGGTCGGACGCCGCAGCCTCAGCGCGGATGACCGGCCCCTTGTCGACGACGGTGATCTCGATGCGCTCCGACGTCTCGGCCTGCGAAGGGTTGGGCTCGTGCGTGACTTCTACGTCGACGCGCTGCGCCCGCGGTGCGAACTGTTCGATCTTGCGGAGTTTGTCTCCGACGTGTTTGCGGAAACGGTCTGAAACCTCGGCGTTCCGACCCTTGACGATGATTTCCACAATGCCCTCCTTGAGGTGTGTTCAGGGTTAAAGACGCTGCATCTCACGCAAACCCAGAGAAGATCACCTCCTTGCGTTCAGTGCCGCGCCGTTCCCGAGAGACACGTGGCATCCTTGTCTTCCATTGTAAGGCATGGTCCTCCGCCGGGCGAGATGGATGTCACACGAGTGGCGCCGAGTTTGCGGGGATCCTCGGCCGCCGCGAGGGCATAGGCGCCGAGGACCGACGCGCCGGCGGCTTCGAGGCAGCGGACGCACGCCGCGAGCGTGGCGCCCGTGGTGACCACGTCGTCGACGAGGACGCAGGCCCCCTCCCGCACGGACGCGACGGCCCTGATCCGCCGGGACTTCGCCTCGCGCCCCCTGAGCGAGGAGGACCCGCGGACGCGCCGGTAGCGCAGGACGTCGCGAACGGCGGCGGGCACGCCCGCATCCGCGAATCCGCGGGCCACCGCCGTCGCGAGATGGCCAGCGACGAACCGGCCGTCGTGGCGCCGCCTCCACCGCGACGGAGCCGGAACGACCGCCACGGGGCCGCGCTCCCCCAGGCCCTCGTGCCACAGCGCGCAATCGCGTTCGTCCCAGGCGCCGGCGGCCGTGCGGCTCTCTGCGCACCCGGAGGCGGGGAGGGCCTGGCACGCCATGCGCACCCGAAGGCGGACGGCTTCGCGGACGACGCGCGTGAGGCGTTCGTCGACCGTGTTCTTCCAGGTCAGGATCGCCGCCCGCCTGCGCCCCTCGTAGGCGCCGAGGCTCCACACCGCGACGACCGGCTCCGCGTCCCCGGGACGGGCCAGGCCCTGCGCGACGGTCCGCACCGCGGTGAGATACGGCGCCTTCGGGGCCGCGTTGCGCCACGGGAGGGAGAACAGCTCCCTCAGGCAGGCGTCGCATAGGACGTCGTCCCATCTTCCACAGCCCGCGCACCACGTGGGGAAGACGAGGTTGCCGAGCACCGTCGCAGCGTTCACGCCGCCACTCTGCCGCCCGCGCGGACCGCTGCGGCTCCGCCGTCCACTGTGGACCGGTCCGCGGGGAGTACGCCTCTCGACGAGGAGGGGCGGGCATCGGAGGGTTCCGCCGGGTCCAGGTCGCATATACGCGCAACCGGAGCGTTCCGGAGCCGGCCCCTCGCCCGACGGGCCGGGCGTCAGCCCGGATAGGCCACCGAGGTCACGTCGCTGACGATGGCGCGCCAGGCTCCTCCGTCACGCGCGTAGGCGGTCTTCTTGTCCGTCAGAGCGACGATCGAGTCCTCGTCGTGTCCGGCGGTGATGGACACCGTCCCCTCGTAGGGCGCCGCCAGTCGCTCGGTCGGCCCCGAGATCTTCACCGAGAACATGGCGCGCTCTCCCCCCAGGGCCGTCTTCCCCAGAACCGCGACGGTGCTGGGGCCTATCCACTCCGCCGCGGTGACGTCGGACAGATGCTGGCCGATGATGATGGAGTCTCCGATCTGCGTCGGACGCCCCGCGCCGTCTCTGGCGATCGCCGCCACCCGGATGGTCACCTCCCCGCCGATCTCGCAGACCACCACCATGCGCGAGCCGTCGCGCGAGACCGAGACGTCGCGGATCTTCGCCCCGTTCAGCCAGGAGACGTCCAGGTGCGCACTGGCGTTCTCCCCGGGCTTGAAGACGAGGATCTTCCCCGCGTTGTCGCGTTCGGCGCTCCACACCCACCCGTATCTGTCATAGGAGGGCTGCACGAGACTCTTCCCGGAGTGGAGGACCTGCCAGGAGCCGGAGCCCGAATCCATGCCTATCAGCTCCGTCCCGCCCCGTCCCAGCGCGGCCAGCCGCCCTCGCGACGCCTGATAGCTGATGGCCAGGTTGCTCAGGCCGTGAGCCTTCAAACCCGCATCCCCCATGAGCGGGGTGATCCGGTTGTCGGACACGTTGGCCGGCAGACCGCCCGATATGACGGACACGGGGTACGAACCGTAGGGGTAGGTCGGCAGGCTCTGTATCGATCCGACGTTCAGGTCGGCGCCTTCGACCTTGAGGACCACGCTCCTGACGCTGCTGGAGGCCTTGAGGGTCCGGGTGATCTGCTCGAGTAGGGCGGCCCGTTCCTTCGCGGAGGCCGCGAGCACGACACTCGACAGGTCGACGGTGGCCTCGCCGTCGACCACGTCCACCGACTTCAGGAGCTTCGTGCCGGTGGGGACCGCGGTGTGCACGCCGCTGGCCAGCCATTCGGAGGGCCCGGCCAGAAGGCCGTTCATGGCGCTCGTGGCGAAGGTCCGCCGGGGATAGTAGCGCAGGTCGGCGACGAGGGCGTTCGAATCGGGGGCGAGGAAGTACAGGGGCGTCTCTATGAACTGCTGGCTGAAGGCGTTCTCCGAGAGGAAGACGCCGTCGTCGAGGGAGACGATCCGCCATTGGCCGTCCGCGTTCTTCGCCAGCGAGAACTCGGTTGTCAGCACCGCGCTGTTGGCCGTCTCCGTGTAGGTGCCGTGCGAGGAGAGGGTCCCCCTGGAGGCGACGCTCGCGCGCACGGCGCCGGACTCGGTGACGGTGGTGGAGACGTCCTGCGAATCCGGGTAGACCCTCACCCGGGCGAGGGGCTTCCAGTTGGCGGCGGCGTCGCCGTAGAGGTATTGGCGCGCCACGGCGAAGTCGTCGTCGAGCCCGGCCCTGCTCGCCAGCAGGAAGCCCTCGACGATCTGCTGCGGCGTGGCGTTCCTCGCGGGCGGCTGGACGGCGAAGCCGATGGCGCCGGAGCTGGTCTTCGACGGCGAGACCGAGTTGACGCGGCCGGACCTGGGCAGGCCCACGCAGCCGGCCAGGACGACCAGGGCGGCCAGGCACACGGCCCACAGGCGATTCGGCTTCACGATGCGCTCCCCTTCGGCGTCTCGACGTCGTCCTCCCCCTCGACACTAGCGGATGCCGGGGGATCCGGCGCGCGGCTTTCGCCCCGCGATTCGCCGGGGCCTGCGATCGCGCCTCGGCCGCCCGGCCCCTCCCCGTCGCTGCGCGCGTCCGGTTCGCCCCGGCCGCCGTCGCCCTCCGGTTCGCCGCCCCATTCCTCGACGGCTGCCGCGACTCTCAGCTGGATCGGGCTCGTCCACGTCTCGCCGGCGTCCCGGGGAATGGTCAAAAGGAAAGTCGCCCCCACGCCCTCCCGGCCGACGCATTGCAGGCGCCCGCCGTGCAGGAGGGCGTCCTCGCGGGCGATCGTCAGCCCCAGGCCCGTTCCCCCCGATTTGCGGACGCGCGCGGTGTCGGCCCTCCAGAAGCGATCGAAGACGTGGGCCGCCTGTTCCTCGGTCAGTCCTATCCCCCGGTCGGACACCTCCACGGCCACGGCCGTCTCCCCGCCGACGACCAGGATGCGCACCGGCCTGGCCTCGGCGTGCTCGAGGGCGTTGACCACGAGGTTCCTGATGATCCGCTCGATGCGCCGGGGCTCGACCTTCGCGGTGGTCTCACCCCGGCTCTCGATGACGACTTCCACCTCGTTGGCCTCGGCGAGGGGCTGCTGCGAGGCGACCACATGCCGCGCGATGTCGAGAAGATCCGCCGGTTCGGTGGCCAGGCTCATGGCGCCGGCGTCGAACCGGGAGATCTCGAGCAGGTCCGAGAGCATCATGTCCAGGTTGATGAGCTGGTCGTGCTGGAGTTCGGTGCTGCGACGCAGGGCCGGCGGCAGGTCGCCGCGCTTGTCGTAGATCAGCTCCCCGGCCATGCGTATCGTCGTCACGGGCGAGCGCAGCTCGTGGGAGACCGCCGAGACGAATTCCTGCTGGACCTTCGACATGCGGTCGAGCTGTTCGAACTGGTCGGACAGCGAGGAGGCCATCTGGTTGAAGGACCTGGCCAGCTGGGCGAGTTCGTCCTCGCCCTTGATCGCCATCCGGGCGTCGAAGCCGCCTTCGGAGAGCAGACGGGCGTTCTTCGAGGCCTCCCTGACCGGCTGGAGCACCATGCGCACGACGAACCCCGTGGCGATCGCGATGAAGAGCAGGAGCACGATCGCTCCGACCGTCAGCACGTTCGTCATCAGCTGGATGGCGTACATCTCGCTCTCCAGGGAGTAGGCGACGTAGAACTCGTAGGTCCCCGCGCCGGGAAGGTTGAGCTCCCCGCCGACGACGATCCCCGGGACCGTCCTGCCCTTCTCGTTCGACAGGGCCACGGACTGCCAGTGCACGGCGGACGAGCCGCGCACCGAATCGCGCATCTCCGCGGATATGAGCGTGCGGATCCGGGTGGACGACTGCGTGGAGGGCTCGGCGATGCTGAACGACGACGCGGATGTGTGCGCGCGGGAGCGCAGGAGCGCCCCGCCCATGATCGACTGGACGGGGTCGTACTGCGAGAGCACGAGCTCGTTGGCCAGCTGCTGGAGCTGCCCGGCGGTGGGAGAGGCGAGGGAGTTGATGGTCCTCTGGGTTTTCAGACGCGTCGAGCTGAACTGGTCGACGCCGGAGGTGACGGCCCTGTCGAAGAGCTGGGTGCGGACCTGCGAGAGGATGAACGCCCCCACGAGGCCGATGAAGACGATGCCCACGAGCACGATGAGCGCGACGACCCTCACGGTCAGGGACATTCTGATCCAGGCGCGGACCGAGGCGTACCTCTCCCGCAGACGGTCGGCCAAGCTCCTGCGCCCCCTCGGCCGGAACGTCCGGGCCTCCCACGAGCTCACTCCTGGACAGCCCCAGCCCTGTAGCCGACGCCGCGGACGGTGAGGATGACCTCGGGGTTGTCCGGGTCGATCTCGACCTTGGCGCGCAGCCTCTGGATATGGACGTTGACGACGCGGGGGTCGTGCGACGACTGGCGGTATCCCCACACCTGGTCGAGGAGCTCCTCGCGGGAGAAGACCTGGGAGGGCTTGCGCGCGAGCACGCTGAGCAGCTCGAACTCCAAGGGGGTCAGGTGGAGGGGCTTGCCGTCGCGGGTGGCCTGGTGGGCCTTGAGGTCGATGGCGATGTCGGCGACCCGCAGAACCTCCACCTCGGGCTCTTGCCTGCGCAGCCGCGCCTTGACCCGCGCGAGCAGCACCGTGTTCTCGAACGGCTTGGTCACGTAGTCGTCGGCCCCCGCCTCGAGCCCGGCGATGACGTCCACCGAATCGGTGCGCGCGCTCATCATGATGATGGGGACGTCGTCGGATTCCTCCCGGATCTGCTCGCATACGGACACGCCGTCGAGCCCGGGCAGCATGACGTCGAGGAGGATGAGATCGGGACGCTGCGATCGGAACGCCGGGAGAGCGGCGGTGCCCGTCGCGCAGACGCCCACGTCGTACCCCTCGGATTCGAGGAGGATCGACACCATCTCGGAAATGCCCGGATCGTCGTCCACTACCAGAATGCGTGTGCTCATGATCCTATAATGTCACGTCCGGGCGGCTGCGACCGGGCGGGCTGTCAGGCTCGGAGGCGATGCGTTCCGACCCGGAGGCGGAGCCGGCGGGCCTCACTCGCGGATCTCGCGCGCCTCGGAGACGAGGAGCACCGGGACCCCGTCGCGAACCGGGTATGCCAGGCGGGGCGCGGCCTGTGTGCGCGCCACGAGCTCCTGGCCGTGCGAGCCCTCCGCGCTCTCGAGGGGGGCGCCCGTCGCCGGGCAGCGCAGGGCTCGGCGCGCCCACTCCGGAAGGTCGAGGCTCATCCGTTCCCCTCCCGGGCTTCGTCCTGGGGTTCGGGCACGAGGCTCAAGCGCACGCGCGGAGCGGGGTCGGCGGCGATGTCCGCCGGGCGGCGCACTTCGCGGCGGGCCGGCTCGGGCGCGGGAGGCTCGCGTTTGGACGCCTCGCGGATGGCGTCCGCGAGCGCCATGAGATCGTCGGTGGAGGGGGGCGCCGGCTCGAAATCCGTTTGGAGGCGAACCATCTGCCAGCCGCGCGGCACGGTCACGCTCTGCACGTGCTTCGCGCACAGGTCGAAGGCCCCCGGGGCGGCCGTGGGCGAAAGCGGCCCTATCACCGCGGTGGCATCCTCGTACCCGTAGGTCATGGTCGCAACAGCCGGTTCGCGACACGACTGACGGGAGCATTGCCGAACGTGACTCACGGCCTTAACGCTACCACCGCTCGCCTCGCGAGCCCCCGCGCCTCTCCGAGTAGGCTGGAGGCATGTCGCGTTCGCTCATCCCCCTGCGCACCAACGCCCGGCGCCGCGACCGCCACGGGCGGGGCCTGCGCGGCCCGGTCGTCCCCTTCACGGTGCCCGCGTGGAGGACGCGGGCGGACGTCTTCGACGACCTGCTGGCCACCGACCTGGCCGAGTTCAAGCGCCGCCTCGGCGAGCGCATGGCCCACCTGGACTACGGCGTGCTCGACGTCCCCGATTCGGAGCCGGCGCCCTGGGAGGCGGGGGTTCCGCTCGCCCGCTTCCTGCCGATCGACCGCCCCGGCAGGATCGCCGGCCGCATCGTCTTCTACAGGCTGCCGATCCTCATGGCGGCGAACCGCACGGACACGCCCCAGTGGTTCATCCACGACGTCGTCACCCAGCAGCTCGCCAGCGCCCTGGGGGTCGGGCCTGAGGACATCGACTACCTGCAGTAGGGCCGGGCGGCCTCCCCCGCTAGCCGACGGCGACGTGCTTGGACGTCTCCTCGACGTCGGAGGAGCCGAGCGGAACCCAGTCGACGCCCTTGCCTCCCTCCACCTGCGCGGTGGAGGCGATACCCGCGTACATCGGCGAGGTGGACGTGTAGCGCACGGCGACCGCCCCCTCGGGCATGGGCAGGCTGGCCTGGCCGTTGACGTCCGCCTTGACCGCGGGCATGTCCTTCCCGTTCGCGTCGATGGGCGTGGCGGTGACGGATCCGGGCAGGCCCGCCTTGGACACGGCGACGAGCGTGGCCGACGTCGGGCCGAACACCGCCGACCCCGCGGTGCGGGCGGACCCCGCGGCCGCCCACGCGTTGTCGGCCTGGCCGCCGTCCTTCACGGTGAACTCGGCGCCCGCCACGATGTCCGCCGATCCGGCGATGCGGAAGGAGACGTTGCCCGCGGGCAGCCCGGCGAGCGAGAGGTCGAGGACCGAGCGGGCCTCCACCGTCACCTTGCCTCCGCCGGGGAGGGTGCTCGCCCCCTTGTCGGTGAGGGCGGTGACGCTCACCGTCGCGGGCGAAGCGTTCGGGTTGGCGATGCGCAGGGCGGCGCTGCCGCCGCCGTCGATGCGCACTCCGGGCACCGTGACGTTGCGCGCGGCGACGCTCGACGTGACGAAGGAGACCCCGGCCGGGGTGTATCCGTCGAGGCTCGTCTGCTGGAGGCTGGCCGCCACGCTCCCCGACTCGGTCGTCACGTGGAGGGCGAAGCGGGGCTGGTCCCGGAGGGCTCCGTCGATCGAGACCCTCTTGGACTGGCCGGAGTCGACGACGACCGTCCCGGTGCCGCCCAACTCCGCCTTCCCGGCGGCGGTGAGGGCCTCCACTTTGACGGTGACGGGGTTCGATCCGGGGTTGGTCAGGATGAGCTGGTTGGACACGCCCACCTGGGAGCGCGATCCGACGATCCACTGGTCGGAGCGGGCCCTGCGGCAGGGGTTGGCGGCCACTCCGCGCAAGTCGCCGGCCGAGGCGGTGTGGACGGTCGCTCCGGCCAATTCGAGGGACCCGGATGTGACCGTCTCCGATCTGACGACTCCGGCCAGGCCCTGGCCGGAGGAGTAGAAGCCGATGTCGCCGACTCGGGGGACCTCCCCTTTGCCCGCGATCTCGACCTTGGGCGCGGTCCCGGAGGCCGCGGCCGCCACGACCCACGTGCGCTCGGAGATCGACTCGTTCACGTTCGAGACGTTGACGCCCACGTCGACGGTCCGCTGGAGCTCGCCGCCGCAGGCCAGCGTCAAGGGCGCGGGGGGCGCGGCGACGGCGGGGACGGGCTGCGGCGCGGGGCGCGGCTTGGCCCCCAGGAAGAAGGCTCCCGTTCCGCCCGCGCAGGCGATGGCGACGACCGCGACCGTGCTGAGAAGGCGTTTCATTTCCTCACCGGCTTCCTACGACGCAGGGGCAGCGCGACGACGAGCGCCGCGAACAGGATGGCCGCCTGGCCCAAGGCGGTCATCGCGCCCCAGGCCCCTTCGAAGGAGACGGCGACGGTCCCGCCGTCCTCGGGCAGGCGCCACGCCTGCTGCCATCCGCGGCCGGTCCGCGGCAGTCCGCGGCCGTTGAGGGTGGCCGTCCATCCCGGGTCGGCGCGCTCGGCCAGGACCAGGAGCCGTGCGGTCTCGGACTGGGGCACGTCGGCCTGGGCGGAGGCGACCCCCGAGGCGAGCGGCGTGGACGCGCCTCCCGCCTCCACCCGCAGGCGGGACGTCGCCTGCTTGGCAGGCCGGACGCGCCAGAAGGTGCCGCTCGCGTTCGACGTGACGTATTCGAGCCCCGGGGCGGCGCCGAGCTGGGACATGAGGGTGCGGGCGGCGGCGGTGGCGTCGCCGCGCCCCTGGGGGACGAGGACCACCGAGACCGCGTGCGCCGCGGCGTTGCGCGCGAAGGACTCGGAGTTCCCGCCCAGCGAGGCGACGGCCGAGGCCAGGGCGGCGGCGGCGCGGTCGTCGGAGCGGGAGGAGAGGGAGGCGGCCATGGACGTCTCGTGGAGCTGGGAGCCGGGCCCTCTGAGGAGGGTCGCGCGGATTCCGTCGTCGGCGGGGCGAAGGACGAGGACTCTGGAGCGGTCCGGGCCCGTCTGATCGGTTCTGGCCACCGCGGGGATCGGGGACTCCGGCGCCGGCGTGAGCGCGCGGCTGGCGTACGCGTTGCCGCGGTCGCTCAGGCTCGCCTCGCTCCACAGGCCGGCCAGCGCCAGCGGGGCGAGGCAGGCGGCTGCCGTGGCGGACAGCAGGCTGACGTGTTTGAGCCCGAAGGATCGCTCGCTCAAGTCGGTCCGCAGCCCGTCGCCCGCGCTCACGAGGACGGTGAAAAGCCCGAGGAAGGCCAGGGAGAGGCCGATCCCCGCCCATCCGCGGGCGGGGAGGAGGGAGGCGCCGGCCACAGCGTCGCCCACGGTCGTGGCGGCGGCGACGGCCGCCCAGAGCCAGCCGGCGCCCAGCAGGACGAAGCCGGCGCGGATTCTGCCGGAGTTGCGCCGGCGAAGGAGGCAGGCGACGGCCAGCAGGACGAGGAATCCGGGAACGGCCAGCGAGGCCAGTTCGACGGCTCCGAGGTTCGAGGAGTCCACGGTGGAGGTCGGGGAGAAGCTCAGCAGGCCCAACCGCGACGGTGCGGCGAGGCTCGCCTGCCCGGGTGTGGACAGGAGGATCTTCCAAGGCGCGGGAGCGTGGAGGGCCGCCTGGAAGGTGGGGAGGAGAACGGCGAAGGCGGGGACGGGCAGCCACAGCCACCTCCACCGGTGGCCCGCGCACCCGACCGCGCCCGCCGCGGAGACCAGCAGGGCGAGGGCGGACGTGGCGGGCGAGGCCGCCGACATGTACGCGAAGACGATGGCCGCCGCGCCGAGCGCGGGAACGCTGGCCCGCCTCCAGGCGACGACGACGCACACAAGGGCGAGGGGGGCCAGGACGTGCCAGACCACCCCCGCGACGTGTCCCTGCGAGACGGCGCCGAGCAGCGGAGGCGCCGCCGCCCACCCGACCGCGCCCGCGGCCCTGATGTGCGGCGAGTTCGTCAGCGCCCGGGCTCCCAGGAATCCGGTGAGCGCGGCGAGCGGGACGCCGGCGATCGCGATCGCCGTGGCGACCGCCCCGAGATCGGATCTCGCGATCGCGGCGAAGGGGGCCAGGAGCACCCACAGGGCGTCGACCGGGGCGGCGAATCCGTCGCCGGACGCGAGCCACATGCGGGAGGCCGAGCCCGCCAGGTCCGAGGCCCTCCAGGCGTCGGGGAGCAGGGCGCCTCCCGTGAGCACCCGGCCGAGCACGGGCAGGTGGGCGACGAGGGTCACGACGGCCCCGGCCGCGAGGGCGACGGCCGCGCACCGCCGGGTCGAGGCGCGCCACCGGCGCAGTTCCGCCTGGACGAGGGGTCCCGGGTCCTCGGCGAGTTCGACGGCCTCGATGCGGGCGCGCTTGAGGTCCCGGCGGGCTCGTCGCACGTCGCCGGGGCGGTCCTCCAGGGAGCGGAGGACGGATTCGGGGGCCTTGCGGGCTCTGGCGATCCTCCGCCTGCCCGCGTGGATCGCCCCGAACATGCGGACGAGGCGCCCGCTGGCCTTCAGCTCTCCGACGGCCAGGCGGGGTTCCTTGACCAGGAGCCGGAGGAAGCCGCGCACGGGCCCGCCGACGACGTAGGCCAGGAAGACGAAGAGGTAGGAGAGCCGGGACGAAGCGAGCACCCCGTTGTAGGCCTGGGCGGCGCGGCGGGCGCCGTAGGACAGGCGCTCGTCCTCCCCCAGGCCGATCCGCGCGTGGGCGACGGAGGCGCCCGGCTCGAGGACCACGCGCCACTCCCCCAGCCACATGCGACGCGAGAATTCGAGGCCGTCGCCGAAGGGGCCGAGGGCCGGGTCCAGCCAGCCGACCGCGTCGGCGGCCGTGCGCCGGACGAGCATCCCCGCGGTGCCGACCCCCAGGACGTCGCTGCGCAGGTCGTACTGCCCCTGGTCGCGCTCGTCGTCGCCGATCTCGGGCACCCTGCGGGCGCGGCGAGTGGCGCGGACGCCCGCTTCCAGGAGCCGCTCCGGATCGTCCCAGTCCACCTGCTTCGGGCCGACCACGCCGATCTTCGCGCTGGACTGGCCGGTGTGCACGAGGGCCTCCAGGCATCCCGGCGCGGGAGCGGCGTCGTCGTGGAGAAGCCACACCCACGGCTCGCCGCCCTCGTCCTGGGACAGGGCGGCGGACACGGCGGCGGCGAAGGTGGGTCGCCCGCCGACAGCGCGGACGGTCGTCGGCACGCCGGCGGCATGCGCGTCGACGACCGCCTTGACGCTGTCGGCCTCGGCCGAGGCCACGGCGACGAGGAGGCGGGAGGGCCTGCGCCCTCCCGCCGCGACGGCGCGGAGCACTCGCTGCAGGCGGGCCTCCGGGCCGCGCACGACGAGGACGGCCAGGACGCCCTCGTCGTCGTTCAGGGTCGCATCCTCAGGCACCTTGCGCACGTGCCCGGCGGCGTTCCCTTGAGATCTTTCGACGGTCATTGTCGGACATACCACCCCATATGCCATGTCGGATGTCATTCGCGATGGCGTACTCGAGGCACTCGGCCTGGACGGGGCACGAGGCGCACACACTGGTCGCAGGAGCGGTCGACCCGCCCTTCTCGGGGAAGAAGATGTCAGGATCGGTCTGCGCGCAGAGCGCGAAATCCTGCCACCTCAATTCTTCGATGGAAGCCTTGGCGTAGCCCAGGTCGAAGATCCCTTCCATCAACGCCTGCGCTTCCTCGGCGCTGTAGTCTGCCTGCGTGTGTGAACCCATAGCAGAAATTGATTTAAGCACGCTGTCCTCCTCAGTGCTTTTATATCAGTAAATTACACATGTGTGATCCGCCAGAGTCAAGCCTATAAGCCACGCCCCCCGCCCGATCTGGTGGTTTACTACCCATGTTTTACTCCCCATTGAGAATTCGTGGGACCATGTCCCCATGTACACATCCCACGAACTCGCACGGATCGCCGCGGATGCCGCCCGCCAGGTCGGCCCCTACTTAATCGAAGCATTCTCCCGCCCTCGGACGGTTGAACTAAAGGCGGACTTCCACGACGTCGTGACCGTCCACGACAAGGAGTCCCAGCGCCGCATCGCCGACTTCCTCTTCGCCGAGACGCCGGAGTCGTTCATCGTCGGCGAAGAGTCCTCCCGCATGCTCACCTGCGACGGCCGGCCCGGAACCCCCGGCGAAGGCGACGTCGTCTGGTACGTCGACCCGATCGACGGCACGTCGAACTTCGCCTCAGGCTTCGACCACTGGTGCGTCTCCATCGCCGCCGCACGCGGCGGCGCCCTGACGGCCGGCGTCGTCTATCAGCCGACGACGAACACGCTCTACCTCGCCGACGACGCCGGAGCGCTCCGGAACGGCCAGCCGATGCGCGTCCTCGACGCCCCGGTCGAGGACGGGATGATCGCCACGGAGTTCCCCTCGGCCCGGGTCCCCGACCCAGAGGAGGCCGCCCGCGGGTTCACGCGAGTGGTCGCCGCGGCGCGGTCGGTGCGGCGCACGGGGTCGACCGCGCTCGCCCTGGCCGAAGTCGCCGCCGGGCATTTCCTGGCCGCCTTCAACGTTGGGACCCATCCCTGGGACGTCGCCGCGGGGGCCCTGCTGGTCGAACGCGCGGGCGGGCGCTACCTCGGCTTCGACGACGCCTCGGTCTACCGCCGCGACCCGCAGAACGCCCCCAATTTCGTGGCGACGGGGAGCCGGCAGGCCGCCCTCCTCGCCCTGTCGGCCGTGGGCCGCGCGGACGCGAAGGCCCTAGCGGCCGGAGTGTGGGATGCGTGACGCCCTGTCCGTCTACCGGTCCCTCGTCGCACGCGGGGCCGCGCCCGCTCTGACGTGGTACGGCGGCGACGGCCGGATCGAGCTGTCGGGGAGGGTCGCGGCCAATCACCTCGCCAAGATCTGCGGGTACCTCCTGGACGAGATATGGCTGACGCCCGGCCAGGCCCTGCACCTGGACCTCCCCGCCCACTGGAAGCAGGTTCTGTGGGGGCTCGGCGGCTTGCTGGCGGGCGCTACGGTCACCTGCCGGGGCGATGCAGCCCCCTCCGCGTCGGGCTATGCCACGGAGGGGGCCGGTTGCGCAAGTGGCATCGATGCCCGACGGGGTTCGGCGGACGGCGATTCGGCGGGCGGGCAGGCTCCGGCGTGCGTGCTCGTCACCGACGGGCCCGATTCGCGGGCGGCGCAGGCGGCGCAAGACGTCCTCGCGCTCGACCTGGGCCCCCTGGCGATGGCCTGGTCGGGGCCGGCCCTGCCCGCGGGCGTCCACGACGCGGCGGCCGAGGTGATGGGCAGCCCCGACGACCTCGCCGACGAGACGGCCCACGAGGCCTCGAACGCGGCCCGGTGGCAGGCGTCCGCCTCGCGCGCCGGCCGGCCGCCGCTCCTGGTCTCGCCGTCGCCCGGCGCCGCGCTGGCGGCGGCGGTCGCGACGATGGGGGCCGAACGGCTCGTCGTCGCCGAGGGGGCGGTGGACGCCGAGGGGATCCGAATCGCAGAAAACCTCTAGGAAGTGAGAAACTACATCCATGCGTGGAATCATTCTGGCCGGCGGGTCCGGCACACGACTCAACCCCATCACCCTCGGCACGTCCAAGCAGATGGTGCCCGTCTACGACAAGCCGATGATCTACTATCCGATGTCCACCCTCATGCTCGCGGGCATCCAGGACATCCTTGTCATCACGACCCCCGAGGACGCCCCGGCCTTCCACCGCCTGCTGGGGGACGGGTCGCGCTACGGCCTCGACCTCGAGTTCGCCGTCCAGCACAAGCCGAACGGCCTGGCGCAGGCCTTCGTGGTCGGCGCCGACTTCATCGGCGACGCCCCGGCCGGCCTGGTGCTGGGCGACAACATCTTCTACGGCCCGGGCATGGGGACGCGGCTGCGCCGCCACGTCGACCCCGACGGCGGCGCCGTCTTCGCCTACCACGTCTCGGATCCGCGCTCGTACGGCGTCGTCGAGTTCGACGAGGACTTCACGGCCGTCTCCATCGAGGAGAAGCCGGCCGAGCCGAAGTCGAACTTCGCGGTTCCGGGCCTGTACTTCTACGACAACGACGTCGTCCGCATCGCCAGGGAGCTCAAGCCCTCCGCCCGCGGAGAGTACGAGATCACCGACGTCAACCGCGTCTACCTCGAGGCGGGCAAGCTCAAGGTCGAGGTCCTGCCCCGCGGCACCGCCTGGCTCGACACCGGCACCTTCGACTCCCTCGCGGACGCCACCGGCTTCGTGCGCACCGTCGAGGCGCGCCAGGGCCTGAAGATCGGCGCCCCGGAGGAAGTCGCCTGGCGCATGGGATTCCTGACCGACGACGAGCTGCGCGAGCGCGCCGAGCCCCTCGTCAAGTCCGGCTACGGAGCCTACCTGCTGGGCCTGCTGGACAAGGAGTGACCGCCGCGGGGCCGCGGCCCCCGCACACGGAGAGCGCGGCGAGGTTCAGGAGCGACCGTCCCAGCCTTCCGGACGGACGGTCATCGAGGCCTGCCCGTCAGGCGCCACAGGCTGGAGCTGGCGTCGACGAAGTCCTTGAACGGGCCGTCCGTCACGGCCAGATCCCGCGGGTCCCCGCACTGGGCGATGCGGGCCGGCCCGCCGTCGGGCCCCGGCTGGAGGAAGATCACCCGGTCGGCGTCGCGGACGGTCGAGAGCCTGTGGGCCACGACGACGACGGTCCTCCCGCGCGCCAGCTCGCCCATGACCTCGGTGATGGCCGCCTCGCTTTCGCCGTCGAGGGCGGAGGTGATCTCGTCGAGCAGGAGGATCGGGGCGTCCTTGAGGAAGGCGCGGGCGATCGAGACCCGCTGGCGCTCCCCTCCGGAGAGCTTGAGGCCTCCTTGGCCGACCACCGTGTCCCAGCCTCCGGGGAGGGAGGCGACGACGGTGTCGAGCCGGGCGTTGCGCGCGGCCTCCTCGAGCTCCGCGTCGGTGGCCTCGGGGCGGGCCATCCGCACGTTCTCGCGGATCGTCGTGTCGAACAGGAAGACGTCCTGGAAGACCATGGACGTCATGCCCATCAGCGTCCTGGTCGGGATGCGGCGGACGTCGGCGCCGCCGATCGTGACGCCGCCCCGGTCGACGTCCCAGAAGCGCGCCGCGAGCCGCAGAAGCGTCGACTTGCCGGCGCCGGACGGGCCGACGAGCGCCGTGACCGCCCCTTCCTCCGCCTTCAGGTCGATGCCGGCCACGACGGGCGCGGCGGGGTCGTAGCCGAAGGTGACGCCGGCGAACTCGATCTGCGTGCCGACGGGCGTGGCAGCCCGGCCCGGCTCGGGTTCGGGCAGCGGCTCGGCCGAGACGATGGCGTCGATCGCCCGCAGGGCGATCTCGGAGTTGTGCATCTCGGCCGCGTAGAGGACGGACTGGGACAGCGGGGGGACCATCCGGGCCGTGACGGCCATGATCGCCAGGTATGCCGCTTCGTCGAGGGAGGCGTTCATGACCGCCGACAGGCCGGCGGCCATGACGAGGGCGAACGCGATCTGGATGGACAGTGTGAAGTATCCGGCCGGCCGGCCCTTGACCCGCAGCGTCTGAAGGGTGGCGCGGCTCTCGTCGTCCAAGGCTTCCTCCAGAGGAGGCCAACCGGTGGAGGCCGCTCCGGTGGACCGCAGGACGCTCTGAAGCCGTGCGTATTCGATGAGGCGTCCGGCCGTGCGGGCGGCGGCCTGCGTCTCGACGGCGTCGGCGGCGCGGGTCCGCCGGCGCATGAGGGCCCACGCCCACGCCATCGGCCCGACCGCCAACAGCATGATGAGCGCCAGCCGCCAGTCGACGAAGACGACGGCGGCCGCCATGACGCCCGGGATGATGAAGGCGTCGCACAGCGTGGGCATGACGATCGAGGCGACGTGGGAGATCGTGTTGACCTCGCGGGAGACGCCGGAGGCGACGGCGGCCTCGCTCCTGGCGTCGAACCATCCCAGGGGCAGGGTCAGGACGTGGTCGCCGATTCTCCTGATGAGGGCGTCGCAGACGTCGTACACGCTGATCCGGTAGGAGGCCATCGTCGCGTAGGATCCCAGGACCAGGGAGGCGACTCCCAGGACGACGACGGCGGTCAGCCAGAGCGCCAGATCGCGCCGGTCCCCCAGGAAGGAGCGGAGGAAGGGGATCATGAGCGCGAGCGCGACCCCCTGGACCGCCGAGGACAGGCCGAAGACGACGGTCAGGCGTCGCAGCTCGCGGATTCCGACGAGCTTTCCCATGAGCGTCCACATGTCAGTTCTCCTCCGTTCCGCGGTGGTTCGCCCGCTCGGCCCCGCCATGGCCTTCACGCTCGCCACAGTGGCCTGCGCGCTCGGTTCCACGGCGACCGCCCGGCTTGCGAGACCCGTCCGCGCCGGGTTCCCGCCCGGCGCCGGTCTGGGGGTCCCGCTCGGCGCCGGCCCGACCCTTCGACTGCTGGGAGCGCCAGAGCCTGGCGTACAGGCCGTCGGCCGCCAGGAGCTCCTCGTGGCGTCCCCGCTCGGCGATCCGCCCCCGGTCGACGACCGCGATCTGGTCGGCTCCCACGATGGTGGCCAGCCGGTGGGCGATGATGACGACGGTGCGGCCGTCCGCCAGGCGCGTCAGGGCTCGGTGTATCTCGCGCTCGGACTGCGGGTCGGCCTGGGCGGTGGCCTCGTCGAGGATGAGGATCGGCGCGTCCTGAAGGTAGGCGCGGGCGATCGTCAGCCTCTGCCTCTCGCCGCCGGAGAGGAAGCCGCCCTCCTCGCCGATCACCGTGTCGTAGCCGCGGGGCAGGCGGAGGATCCGATCGTGGATGCATGCGGCCGTCGCCGCGCGCTCGATCTCCTCCCGAGCGGCCTCGGGATGCCCGAGGGCGATGTTCTCCGCGACGGTGCCGTGGGCGAGCGTGACATCCTGGAAGACGACGGCGACGCGGGAGAGCAGCCAGGCGAAGCTGACGTCGCGCACGTCGAGCCCTCCGACTTCGACGCGGCCGGAGTCGACGTCGTAGAAGCGGGCGATGAGCCGCGCGAGGGTGGTCTTTCCCCCTCCGGAGGGCCCCACGAGGGCCGTGACGCTGCCGGGCGGGATCGACAGCGACACGTCGCGGACGACGGGTTCCTCCGGGTCGTATCCGAAGGTGACCCCGCTGAGCTCGACCGCGCCGGGCGCCGGACCGTCGCCCTCGACGTCCTCGCCCTCCGGCATAGCCGGGATCGACAGGAGCTCGGCCGTCGTCCGAGCGGCCTGCCGGGCCTCGTAGAGATGGCGTCCCAGCTGCATGAGGGTCATGAGGCCCGCGGGGATCCCCAGGCTGAGGAAGAAGAAGGGCAGGGCGTAGGCGGGCTCGATCCAGTCCTGGGCGACGAAGAGGGCGGCCATCGGGGCGACGGTCGCGAAGACGACGGCCGGCTGGAGGAAGGCTCCGGCGATGGCGAAGGCCCGCCCCGAGGCCATCGTCCACTCGTAGGACAGCCCCGAGAACCCTTCGCGGGCCTCGGTGAAACGGGTGCGTGCGGACTCGGAGGCCTGGAAGTTCTTGATCTCCTTGATGCCCTCGACCATTTCGACGGTCGCCGCCGCCAGCCGGGTCTGGGCGGCTCCGAAGCGTTCGGTGATGTCCCCGAAGCCGGACACGGCCACGCCGGCGACGACGCCGACGAGCAGCACCCACAGCGCGACGATGACGAGGGTCAGCCTCCAGTCGACCCACAGGAGGTATGCCACGCCCGCGGCGATGGTGACGGCCGAGTTGGTCGCATCCCCCGTCAGGTGGGCCACGAGGGTGTGGATGGACGTCGTGTCGTCGCACACGATCTTCCGGATCGCCCCCGAGGACGTCTGATCGACGGTCCCCAGGGGGATGCGGGCGAGGGTCGCGACGATGTCGCGTCGGAGCCGGTGCCGCAGCCTCGCCTCGGCGACGTGCGTCAGCCCCAGACCCGCGCTGTAGAGGGCGTGCCCCAGGAAGAGCCCGGCGACTCCGGCGGCGAGCCACCCCCACACGACGGAGGAGGGGGCGTGGCGCGACCAGGCCGCGGCGATCTCCGTGAGCGCGACGTACGGGACTATCGAGAGGACTGCGCCGACTCCCGTCAGCCCCGCCGTGACGGCCATGGATTTCCTCGCGGGCGCAATGAGCTCGCCGATCGATACCGACACGATGATCCTTCCTAGCGCGCATCCGCGCGGCGGACGCGGCGTTCGCGTGATTGAAGCGGCATTCGCGCAACAGAGGCGCCATTGACGGTTAGGTTCCCCTGACTATACAGCCGCGGCTTGTGCGACGCCAGAGCGGAATCCTCCCCGTCCAACCGCCTCCGCGCCAGACCGATCGCCGCGCATCCCGGCGTTCGGAAACCCCGCAGGTGGGCGATCCGCTCCCGGCGCGGCACGCTCCCGCGTCCGGCGGGCCGCACCGGCTCGCCGGGGGGGGGAAGCGCTTTCGGCAATGGCCGCACGAGGGCCGCATTCGTGTCGTCTCCGGTGAGCCCGGCCGGACTGGCGCACGCCCCGGCATCGGCCGCGCACTCGCCCCCGCGAGACCCGCAGATCCGGCAGCGCTGGAACAGGCGCCCTCCGGAGCCCCGCGAGACCCGCAGGCTCCGGGCCCGGGCGCTTAGAATGGTTCCCGTCCGCGCGCCGAGCGGCCCGGGCACAGACGTCCCGCGCTCGGCTCCCGGATTCCAAGAACGAAGGAGACGAAAGGACCGACATGGAGATCCGCGAGCTGACGATTCCCGGCGCCTGGGAGGTCACACCCCGGCAGTTCCCCGACGACCGCGGGGTGTTCCTGGAAGCCTACAAGTCGAGCGCCTTCGAGGAGGCCGTGGGCCACAGGCTCGACCTGCGCCAGGCGAACACCTCCGTGTCGAAGGCGGGAACCGTGCGCGGCATCCACTTCGCCGACGTCCCGCCTTCGCAGGCCAAATACGTGGCCTGCCTGCGCGGCGCCGTCCTCGACTTCGCCATCGACATCCGGGTCGGCTCGCCGACCTTCGGCCAGTGGGATTCGGTTCTCCTGGACGACGTCGACCGGCGGGCCATCTACCTCTCCGAGGGGCTCGGCCACGCCTTCATCGCCTTGGAGGACGATTCGACCGTCATGTACATGTGCTCGGCCGAGTACGCGCCGGGCCGCGAACACGGCGTCTCCCCCGTCTGCCCCGAGATCGCCCTGGAGTTCCCGAAGACGGGCCGCGACGGCTCCCCGCTGGAGCTCCTGCTGTCGGAGAAGGACACCGCCGCCCCGAACCTGGCCGAGGCGCGCGAAGCCGGGCTTCTGCCCACCTGGGAGGCCGTGCAGGCATACCTCGCGACGCTGTGACAGGGGCGGCGCCTCCGCCGCCGGGGGCTCTCCGCCCTACTCGGCGGCGGGGGCCTGCCGGCGCCCCAGGACGGTCTCGCAGGCCACGGCCCAGCGTTCCTTCCAATTGCCGATGGGCGTGACGCCGATCCGTTCCAAGGCGTCGTGGCCGAGCACGGAGTAGTGAGGGCGCGGAGCGGGCTGGTTGAAGGAAGCCGCCGTGGTCTCCTCGACGATGCCCGGGTCCTTGCCGATCGAGGCCATGATCTCGCGGGCGAACGCGTGCCAACTGGTCTGCCCCGAGGACGTGCCGTGGTAGACCCCCGTCGGCGCCTTCTCGTCGATGAGCCGCACGATGAGATCGGCCACGTCGACGGCCCACGTCGGCTGGCCGACTTCGTCGGTCACACCGCGCAGCGTCTCGCGCTCTTCGGACAGGTCGCGCATGGTCCTGGGGAAGCACTTCCCGTGGGCGCCGTACAGCCAGGCGGTGCGGACGATGAGATAGTCGTCGGTGTTGCAGCGGACGGCCCATTCGCCGGCGGCCTTGGTGCGGCCGTACGCGCCCTTCGGATCGAGCAGCCCGTCCTCCGCGTAGGGGCTCGTCGCCTCCCCGCCGAACACGTAGTCGGTGGAGACGTGGACCAAACGCGCGCCGATCGCCGCGCAGCGCCGGGCCAGGATCTCCGGGCCGGTGGCGTTGACCGTAAAGGCGACGTCCTCCTTCGTCTCGGCGGCGTCCACGGCCGTGAATGCGGCGGTATTGACGACCACGTCGACGTCCCTGACGATCTGGGCGACGCTGGCCGGATCCGTGATGTCGATCGCGTCCCGGTCGACGGCCACGAGATCGTGTCCGTCCCTGAGAACGCGAGTCACGAGGTCCTGACCGAGCATGCCCCTCGCACCTGCAATCAACCAGCGCATCTTCCTGCCAATCTCATGTGGATTCTCGTACGGGTCCGGATCACGGTCAACCGGGTCGGACCGCCGAGTCGCCATTGTACCCAAACCGGCGGCGGATCGTTCCGCCTTCCCGACAATCGGGTCACGCGCACCGGGTCACACCCTCGGGGATCCGGGCCGTGTACTGCCCGGCCATCGGGGCCTTGCGCTCCTCCGTCAGGACCTCGGGGGTCCGGGCCGCTTCCTCATCGCCAGCGAGGCTCCCACACCGAGGACGACGTCGGCGATCGTCGTCGTCAACCGGACCGCGAGCACGACGACGACGAGCGCGCCCGGGCCGACCGCGCCCGCCAGCACGGCGCCCAGGGCGACCTCCCGAACGCCCGCTCCCGCGGGAGCGACGACCGCGAGGAAGCCGGCCGTCCATCCGAGCGCGTAGCCTGCGACGGCCAGGAGGAAGGTCGCCGCGTTCGCCGCGGCGCCCAGCGAGACGAGGAGGAGCCACACCTGGCCGCCCGCCAGGATCCAGGCCGCGAGCGCCCATCCGCTCGCCCGGAGGGTCGCCGTCCAGGTCAGGGGCGCTTCGAGCCCGTCGCGGCGGGCGAGCTTGAGGACGGCGCCGACGATGCGGTTGAGGACGGGCGGCGTGAGGGCGAGGATCCCCGCGGGAACGGCGGGCGCCACCCACCAGTAGCTCCGCCACAGGCCGCCGGGGCCGAAGAGCAGGGCTCCCGCCGCGAGGAGGAGGCCCGTGACTGCGGAGACGCCCGCCGAGACGAGGAGGGAGGCGACCGACCGGCGTCTGGAGACGGCGTAGTCGCGGCCCATCTCGGCGGCGGCGAGGACGTTCCACACTCCCCCCGGCAGGTATTTGGCGATCTGGGAGGAGTAGAAGATCCTGCGGGCCGCGCGCGGGGGGAGCGGGCCGGCGGCGGTGATGATCGCCCGCCAGGAGAGCATCGTCGCCGCGACGTAGGCGAAGCTGGCGGCCAGCGAGACGGCCAGGACCCAGGCGGGCAGGACGCGCACCGCCCGCGCCGCCTCGCTCCGGTTGGCCGCCACTGCCCACACGGCGGCGGCGAGGGCGAGGGCGAGGAACGCCCCGCGGACCCAGGGGGACCTCACGCGAGAACCTCGGCCAGGCCCGCCACGACGGTCTCGGGGCGGAACCGTTCGGCGGCGGCGGACGAGCGGGCCCGCGCCTGGGCGAGGGAAGCCGGGTCGGCGAGCGAGGCGAGCGCGCAGGCCAGGGCCGACGGGTCGCCCGGGGGGACGAAGACCGCGGCGTCGCCGAGGACGGCGCGCTGAGGCGGGGTGTCCGAGGTGACGAGCGCGCAGCCGGCCGCGATCCCCTGGTACGCCTTGTTGGGAACGACCCGGCGCGCCTTGTCCGACGTGCCGAAGATCCCCAGGCAGACGTCGTGGCGGGCCACGAGCCCGGGCAGGTCCGCGCAGTCCACCCAGTCGAGCCACGTCACGGACACGCCGCCGCCGCGCGGCAGGAGCCGGCGGACGTCGCCCGCGTCCTGCCCGTCGCCGACGAGCGTGACGTCGAGGCCCACTCCCCTGCGCTCGCATTCGGCCAGGGCGCGTGCGATGACCGGAGCGCCCTGCAGCGGGGTGAAGAGTCCGAAGAACACCACGCTGATGCGGCCGTCCGAGCGGGCCCGACCGGCCGATCCGGCCTCGCGGGGGCCGTCGGTGCGGGTCGGGCCGCGCCCGTCCGCCTGCGCGTCCGACCATTCGAACGCCGCCTGTCCGACCGACCGTCCGGACGCCTCCTGCGCGTCTGCGGCGCGCCGCCGTGCCGCGGCGGCTGGCCAGGCCGGCGGCGCCCCCACGGGGACCACGATTCCCTTGCCCCGGTGCCGGTCGGGGATCATCGCAAGATGCTCGGGGGTGTCGACGATGACGACGTCGGCCGCGGCCAGGGCCGACGCGTCGAGCCCGCGCAGGAGGAGGCCCTTGACGCGCCCCGTCGTCCCGCCGCCCGCGAGGCCGCGGTCGGCGGCGGTGTCGGAGGCGAAGACGAGGTGGTCGAGGAGGATGCGCGCACGGGGGTAGAGCGCGCGGGCCAGGAGCACGTCGAAGTGCCCGAGGTAGCCGACGAGGATCGCGTCCGGCGAGCGCTCGCCGCGATAGGCCCGGCTCCCCGCGGCGATGCGCCCCCACGCGGCCGCGAGCCTGCCCGCGAATCGCGCCGCGGCCCGGGGGTCCTTCAGCGCCCTGACGCGGTCGGCGGTGCCGACGCCGAGCGGTTCGTTCAGCTCTCGCACGGCGTGCCCCCGTCTCCTCAGCCCCGAGAGGATCACTCCCGGGCGCGGATGGACGCGCACGTCGTAGGTTCCCAGGCCCAGGACCCTCACGGCTCGCCCTCCCCCTCCGCGAGCGCCTGAGGGCCCGTGAGAGTCTGAGGGCCCGTCCGGTCTGCGGACGGCATGCGGCCTCCCGCCGGCGCCTCCGGTTCGCGCGCCCCGGATCCGGCGGCGTCCGCCGGGGCGCGCGGGGCCGCGTACTGGAGGGCCTTGACACGTTCGAGCGTCTCCTCGACGAGCACGCGGTTCGTGCGCTGGAGGTCGGCGATGACGAGCAGGGCGACGGCGAGCAGGCTGGCGACGATCATCGCCGAACCGAAGACGAGCGACTGGACGTGGCCGCCTCCGTCGCCCCGGAGTTCGAAGACGAGGAAGCGCACGAAGGGGATGAGCCCGAGCACCCCGGTGACCGCGGCGAGCCAGCCCAGCGGCACATGGGGCTTGAACATGAGGAAGGAGCGGACGATCGCCATGCCCGACTTGGCCATGTGCTGGAAGACGTTGGAGAACAGGCGCGACTCTCGGGTCTTCGGGTTGGTCTCGACCGGCACGGAGGCGACGCGCAGGCGCTTGTTGCCGGCCTGGATGATCGTCTCCATGCAGTAGGAGAACTGGGTCACGACGTTCAGGCGGAGGAGCGCCCGCTTGGAGTAGGCGCGGAAGCCGGAGGCCGCGTCGGGCAGCCGGGTGCCGGCCGCGGCGTTGACGATGCGCGAGCCGAATCCCTGCATGCGCTTCTTGAACCACGAGAAGTGCTCGATCGTGGAGGTCTGCCGGTCGGCGATGACGACGTCGGCCTCCCCGGCGAGGAGGGGCGCCACGAGGTCCGGGATGCGCTCTTGGGGGTACTGGTTGTCTCCGTCGGTGTTGACGACCACGTCGGCGCCGTGGGCGAGGGCGTAGTCGACGCCGTCGCGGAAGGACCGGGCGAGCCCCTGGGTGCGGCTGTGGCGGACGATGTGCCGGACGCCCATGCCGCGGGCGACCTCGGCGGTGCGGTCCGTGGAGCCGTCGTCGATCACGAGGACCTCGACCCGGTCCGCCCCCGGGACGCTCCGCGGGATCGACTCGAGGACGAGCGGCAGAGTCTCTTCCTCGTTCAGACAGGGGATTTGGACGAACACGAGCATGGCAACCTCGAATGATCCGGAATGCGGCCCGCCTCATCCTACACGCAGGCCGCCCGCCGGCGGCCCGGCTTCCGGCCGGCTTCCGGCCCCGGGACGGCGCCCCGCGGGCGCCGGACGCTCCGCACGGACACCCCCGCGAACGCCGGGCGCCCCGCGGGAGCCGCGGAGGGGAGACGGTCCCGGACGTCGGATCCGGCCCGCGGGGAAGACGCTACAGTACACCTATGAAGCTGAGCGTTATCGGCGTGGGGTACCTCGGCGCGGTCCACGCCGCCACGATGGCATCCGTCGGGCACGACGTCGTGGCGGTGGACAGCGACGAAGGGAGGGTCGCGGCGCTGGCCTCCGGCACGGCGCCCTTCGTCGAGCCGGGCTTCGACGGCCTCCTCCGGCAAACCCTCGACTCGGGACGGCTGCACTTCACCGCCGACTATCGGGACGTCGCCGAAGCCGGCCTCCACTTCATCGCGGTGGGTACCCCTCAGCGCCCGGACTCCCACGCCGCGGACCTCACCCACGTCTACGCGGCCGTCGGCTCCCTTCTGCCGTACATCCGGCCGGGCGCCGTCGTGGCGGGCAAGTCGACGGTCCCGGTCGGCACGGCCTCGGATCTGGAGGGGAGGGTCGTCGGGGCGGGCGGGGTGCTGGCCTGGAATCCCGAATTCCTGCGGGAGGGCTTCGCCGTCCGCGACACGCTGAAGCCGGACCGCATCGTCTACGGACTGTCGGCGGACGCCGGGCGGGCCGGCGTAGCGCTCGCCCGCTTGGACGAGTGCTACGCCCCGATGCTGTCCGCATGTCCGCGCCTGATCATGGACTTCGCCACCGCCGAGCTCATCAAGGTCGCGGCGAACGCCTTCCTCGCCACCAAGATCAGCTTCATCAACGCCGTGTCCCAGGTCTGCGACGCGGCCGGCGCCGACGTGACGCTCCTGGCCGAGGCGATCGGCCTGGATGAGAGGATCGGGCGGCGCTTCCTGCGCGCCGGCGTCGGCTTCGGCGGCGGATGCCTGCCCAAGGACATCCGGGCGTTCCGCGACCGGGCCGCTGACCTCGGGGTCGGCGAGGCGCTCGACTTCCTGGCCGACGTCGACGCCGTCAACGACTCCCAGCGCACGCGGGCGGTCCGCACCGTGCGGGACCTCCTCGGCGGGCTCGCCGGCAGGCGGATAGCGGTCCTCGGCGCAGCCTTCAAACCGGACTCCGATGACGTGCGCACCTCCCCCGGGCTGCTGATCGCCGCAGAGCTCGAGGCGGGCGGGGCGTCGGTCGCGGTCACCGACCCGGCCGCGGGGCCGGCGCTCAAGGCGCACGGCGGGCACGCGGGCGAGTTCGTCGCCGGCGTTCAGGACGCCGTCGCCGGCGCGGACGCCGTTCTGCTGGCGACCGAGTGGGAGGAGTACCGGCGGCTCGATCCGGCCCGGCTGGCCGGGCTCGTCCGCCGACGGGTGGTCTTCGACGGCCGCAACGCCCTCGACCCGGCCAGGTGGAAGGCGGCGGGGTGGACGTATCGCGGCGTCGGCAGACGCTGAGGCGCGTGCGACGAGAAGCGCTGGGCATCGGGAGTAGGCGGCAGGTAGCGGAAAAGCCCGGAGAGACCGGCGTAGGCAGGAGGATGGCGGGCGCAGAGAGGCGTTGTGGGCGGTCGGCAGGCGCTGAGAGACCGGCGGCGGAAGGCCCGGAGACCGGCGGGGGAAGATCTGAAAGTGCCGGCGGAAAGAGACGGCGGGGAAAGAGGGAGGCGCTGGAGGGCGGGCGCTGATAGGGCTGATAGGGCTGATAGGGAGGCGCTGGAGGGCGGGCCGCCGCGGATTTCGCGCACCGCACCGGCCGCGTCATAGAATTCCCGTGTGGCTCCACCAATCGACAAGCGCTCACTGCCCTCCAGGCGTCTCGCGATCGTCACCGGCGGCGCGGGCTTCATCGGTGCGGCGATCTCCTCTCGCCTGGCCGACGCGTTCGGCCGGGTCGTCGCCTTCGACAACCTGCACCCCCAGATCCACCCGGACCACACGCCATCCGACGGCTTCGACCCCCGCGTCGAACTGTTCGAGGCCGACGTGACCGACCCCGCGGCGTGGGATCGCCTCCTCGCCGGGGGAGGGCCGGACGTCGTCGTCCATCTGGCGGCGGAGACGGGCACGGGCCAGTCCCTGACGGAGTCGACCCGCCACACGACGGTCAACGTGGTGGGCACCTCGACCATGCTCGACGCCCTGCACCGCAACGACGCGATCCCCGGGCGCATCGTCCTGGCCTCGTCGCGCGCCGTCTACGGCGAGGGCGCGTGGCGCCGCACGTCGGGCGAAGGCGCCGGCGAGCTCTTCTACCCCGGGATGCGCCCGGCGCGGATGTTCGAAGCCGGCCAGTGGGACTTCCCCGGCGCCGAGCCGGTGGCGATGAACGGCGCGACGCTCGAGCGGCACCCGGCCTCGGTCTACGGCGTCACCAAATCCGCTCAGGAGGACCTGCTGCGCCTGTGGGGCGACGCCTTCGGGGCGGACGTCGCGATCCTGCGCCTGCAGAACGTCTACGGGCCGGGGCAGACGCCGTCGAACCCCTACACGGGGATCATGTCGCTCTTCTGCCGCCTGGCGAGGGCCGGCCAGGCGATCCCCCTCTACGAGGACGGGCAGGTCCGCAGGGACTTCGTCATCATCGACGACGTCGCCGAGGCGATCCTCGCCGTCGTCGGCGCAGCGAACGTGCCGCCGACCCCCGTCGACATCGGATCGGGACGGTACACGACCATCGCCGAGGCCGCCCGGATCATCGCCGACGTCTACGGCGCCCCCGAGCCCGTGGTGACGGGACGGTGGCGTCACGGCGACGTCCGGCACGCATGGGCGGACCCCGAGCCCGCCCTCCGGCAGCTCGGCTTCACCGCCGAGGTCCCGCCCGAGGTTGGCCTGCCCCGCCTGGCGGCCTGGATCGACGGCCAGACGCCAGACTGACCGAATGCCCGACTGACCGCGGCAGGCCGCTGGACGAACGCAGCAAACCGCCGGCAGGCAGCCGGCCATCGACGCACGAGGCCGCCCGTCCCCTCCGCTCATCCCCTTCGGCGTCGCAGAGCGTCCTCGAAGGCTTGGACGTGCGCGGCGGCCGAACGCCGCCATGTGAAACGCGAGGCTCGTTCGGCGGCGGCGGCTCCGAGCTCGCCGCGTCGTTCCGGGTCCGCTGCGAGGTTCCGCAGAGCCTGCGCGATCTGCCCGGGCGAGGTGCCGCAGTAGGCGACTGCGTCCCCGCCCACCTCCGGCAGCGAGAGGACCGGAGTGGTCAGCGCGCAGGCGCCGCAGGCCATGGCTTCCAGCACGGGCAGGCCGAACCCCTCTCCCAAGCTCGGATAGGCCAGGACCATCGCCCCCGAGAGGAATCCCGGGAGGTCCTCCAACGGCAGGTATCCGGGGGCCACGACGCGCATGTGGCCCGGAGCGGAGGCGACGATCGCCTCGATCGTCTCGTCCCATCCCTTCATTCCGGCCAGTACGAGCGGCGGGGCGTCGGGGCTGTCGCCGAAGGCCTGAATCCACCCGCGTACGAGCGCGGGCACGTTCTTGCGCGGTTCGAGCGTGCCGAGGAAGGCGATGTACCCGCCTGCGGGCACGTCCAGGCTCTCGGCGACCCGCCGGGCTTCGGACTGGCCGACCCGGTGGAAGCGCCGGGTGTCCACGCCGTGGTAGGCGACGACGAAGCGGTCCGCCTCCCCTCCCGCGTGGGCGAGGACCTCGTTCCGGGTGGCGACGGAGGGGACGACGAGCGCCTCCGCGTGGCGGACGGCGTAACGCGTGGCGGCGCGGAAGAAATGCCTCTTGGCGGGCTCGTGGACCTCCGGCATGGTGAAGAACGTGGCGTCGTGGAGGGTGACGGCCGTGGGCAGCGGGTGGCTGACGGGCATCGTGTAATGAGGGGAGAGCTGGACGTCGCAGCCGCTGGCCCTGGCGATCGCGGGCAGTCGGATCTGCTCCCAGGCCATGCGGGCAGCGCGACGGTCGATGGACGTGCCGACGTCCAGGACGCGGGCCCCGGGGACGGTCGCGGCGAAGTGCGCGGCGTGGTCGGCGCGGGCGACGACGCTCAGTCTCACTCCCTCGTCCGCGAGGGCGGGCAGGAGATCGTCGACGTAGCGTCCGACCCCGGCGAGGTTGGCGGGTATCGCGGTGGCGTCCACAAGCACGTGCATGGAGGAAGTCTACCGTTGAACCGTTTCCATGGTTCCCGCCGGACTTCTGCTGACCATCCCCCGTCGCCTTCTCAGCCACCCCCGCCGTTCTCTTGCCGTGCTTGTCCAAGCTGCGGTGAGACTTCGGGTGGCGACCATTCCATCCCGGTGGAACTTCGGTTTTTGAGGCTTCTCCGGTCGATTCGCCGGTGAAATCCGTCGACGACCTGGGTTTCACCGGACAGACCCACTGCGTCACCGAGGTCTCACCGGCCGGGTCGATGCCAACCGAAGTTTCACCGCCCAAACCCGACGCGGATCGCTCTGCCAGCCCCACGCGTTCCGCCAGCTCCACACCCCTCCGCAAGGCCCGGCACCACGCTAAACCTCTTGCGCTAGGCTTGCCGCATGGCTATACGCGTGGCGATGGTCGCCGAGCAGCTCTTCCAACCGGTGCCGGGAGGTTCGGGACGCTACATCGAGGGGCTCGCCCCGGCTCTGCCTCCGCGGGTCCACGCGGTCGGGATCACGGCGACGGCGTCCGGCGCGTTGCCCGGCCTGCCGCTGCGTCCGGCCCGCGTTCCGCGCCGCCTGCTCTACCCCCTGTGGAATGCGGGGCTGGGGCCGCGCCCCGAGGCCGTCGCTCCGGGAGCCCAGGTCGTCCACGCCACGACGTGGGCCGTGCCGCCGACCGGGCTCCCCCTGGCGGTCACGGTCCACGACCTCGCCTTCCTCGACGACCCCGGCCAATTCACTCCGCGGGGCAATCGGTTCTTCCGCCGCGCCCTCGCGCGCGTGAAGGCCCGCGCCGACGCCGTGGTCGTGCCCTCGACGGCCACGGCCGAAGCCTGCGTCCGGGAGGGGATCCGGCCCGGCGTCCTGCACGTCATCCCGCACGGCGTCGCCAGGCTCCCCCTGGCCGACGGCGCTGTGGCGGAATTCCGCGCGCGCCACGGGCTGGGCGAGGCCCCCTACCTCCTGTGGTGCGGCACATTCGAGCCGCGCAAGAACCTCGCGGGCGTCATCGGCGCATTCGGCCGCGTGGACCGTGACTTCCACCTCGTCCTGGCGGGCCCAACGGGCTGGGGCGACGCTGGCCTGGCGGCCCTCGACGCCCTCCCCGGTCAGGCGCGCGAACGCGTGCATATGGCCGGGCGTCTGTCCGACGCGGACCTCGCCGCCGCCTACGCGGGGGCGTACGCTTTCCTCTTCCCCTCGCATCGGGAGGGCTTCGGCCTGCCCGTGCTGGAGGCCATGGCCTACGGGACGCCGGTCGTGTCGACCGCGGGCTCCCCGATGGAGGAGGTCGCGGCAGGCGCGGGCGCCTTCACGGGGACGTCCCCAGCGCAGATCGCCGCGGGCGTGGCGGAGGTCGCCGCGCATCGCGACGCCTATGCCGCCCGCGCTCTCCGGCTGGCCCCCCGCTACACGTGGGAGGCCTCCGCCGCCGCACACGCCGCCGTCTTCGAGGGGCTGGCGTGAAAGTCCGCCTTCCGGGAACCGAAATGCAGGGAAATGAGGGAAGAGGGACCGGGATGGGGCCTGAACGGATGAGAAGCATGAGCACGAGAGAGCGACTGAGATGAGATCGGTCCGGGTCGTCATCGTCAACTACCGCACCCCCGAGCTGACAGCCCGCGCCGCGGTGAGCGCCCTGGCCTCCGCGCGCGCCTACGAAAAAACCGCCTGCGGGAAGGCCACGGTGACCGTCGTCGACAACTCGGACGACGGCCGCACCGCCGACCTCGCGGAGCTGTGCCCCGGATGCGAGGTGGTCCCCACACGCGGCAACCCGGGATTCGGCGCGGGCGTCAACGCGGGCGTCGCCCTCGGCCACGAGGACCTCGTCGCCCTGGTCAACTCGGACGCCGTCGTCGAGGAACCGTTCCTCGCCGAGCTCGCCCGCGCCTTCGACGACCCGTCCGTGGGTGCGGCGACGGCCCTCCTGCTCTTGGAGGAGCGGGGTCCCGGAGGCGAGATCCTCGTCAATTCGACGGGCAACGTCCTGGACTCCTCGGGCAACGGGATGGACCGGGACTGGCGGCGTCCCCTCGGGTCCTGGAGCGCCCCTCCGCAGGTGGAGGGGTTCGGCGGCGGGGCCGCCATGCTCCGCCGCGCCGCCCTCGACGAAGTCGGCCTCTTCCGCGAGGACCTGTTCATGTACTACGAGGACACCGAGCTCTCGCTGCGGCTGCGCGAAGCCGGGTGGACCATCCGGTACGTCGAGACGGCCTTGGCGTGGCACGGGCACTCCGGCTCGTCGGGAATCGAGAGCCCGCTCTTCGCCTACTGCAATACGCGCAACAGGCTTCTGCTGGCGCGTCGGCTCCCGCTGCCCGTGCGTGCGCGGGCGTGGGCCAAGAGCCTCGTGCGCGCGGCGCTCGGGCCGCAGGCCTCGATCAGGCGCCGCGCCGTGTGGGACGCCCTTCGCGGCAGGAGAGGGAAGCCCGGCCTCTAGCCGCTCCGCCGGCAGCCGAAGCCGGCGCGCGGCGCGACCGACGCGCATCCGGCCGGCCTGCGCGCCGTCTCCCCTCGCGCCCCCGGCCGCCGGCGACCGGCTCGGTCCGGGCTGGGGCGAGCCGACCCGGACTAAGGCAGGCTAAGCGCCTCGGCCCAAGCCAAGGCGGCTCGAGTCCGGGCTAGGGACGCTGACCGCCGGGCCGGGTCAGGGCCGGTCGCCCCCGCGCCTGCCCAGCCGCCGAAGCATGGCCCTGGGGTGGAGGGAGTCCACGGCCTCGCGCAGTCTCGCCAGCCGGTCCAGGATGAGTTCGTTCTGCGCCACGATGAGCGCGTTCTGCTCCCCCAGCGCGCTCAGGTGGCGGTCGATGTCGTTCTGGCGTTCAATGATGGCGTCGAGCCGGGCTTCGCTGGACTCCTTCGCGCGGTCCAGGGCCGAGTACAGCTCCAACTTGACGACTTCCAGGTGCTTGCTCTGGGCGTCGCGGACGGATTCGACGCCCGCGTTCAGTCTGGCCGCGTACCCGCCGAACAGGAGCGGCACGGCGAGGGAGGACTCCACGGCCTCCGCCTGCTCGCCGGGCTCTCGGTCGGCGGACCGCACGGCTTCGCGGCGCAGGTACGCGTCGCGGATGAGGCCTTCGTATTGGCGATGGTCTCCTGAGGCCACGACGAACGAGTTCCCGAGGTCCGGGTCCGTCGTGGTCCGGTGGTGCCACCGGGCCAGGGGCTCGTCGACGAAGCCGATCGGTCCGAGCATGCACAGGCGGAGGTTGAAGTCCCAGTCGGCGAGGACGGGCAGGTCGCTTCGCCATCCGCCCAGCACGTCGAGGACGGACGTGCGGAACAGGAGGGAGACGGTCGGGATGTAGTTGCGCACGAGCAGCTCGCTGAACACGACCTGCCGCAGATGCGAGGCCAGGGGCTCGCGGGAGACCTCGACGATGGAGTCCCCCTCGATCCGCTCGTGGACGACTTCGGCCGCGCCGACGGCCGCCACCTCCTCGGGGTGCCCGTCCAGCCGCGCGGAGACCTTCTCGAGGAAGTCGGGGGCCCAGGTGTCGTCGTCGTCGAGGACGACGGCGTACCGGCACCCGAGTTCGCGCGCCTTCGCGAAGCCGGGGTTGACGGCGGCCTCGCGCCCCGACGAGGTCTCGTTGTCGATCCGCACGATCCTGGCGCGCGCCTCCTGCGGCAGGGCGTCGATCGCCCTGCTCACGGGCTCCGGGTCCCCGGCGTCGTTGACCACGATGTGCGCGATGTCCGCGTACGTCTGCCGGGAGACGGCGTCGAGGGCCCTCGCGAGGAACATGGGGCGGTTGTGCGTTCTGGTTATGACCGCAATGGTGGGGTGCATCCGGATCCTTTCGTGCCGATTCCCTCATTCTGTCACAGTCACCCGGAAGGACGGCCGTCGCGCCCCTCCGGGCCGGAGGTGGAGCTCATCTCGGTTTGGGCGGCGAACGGCCCCGAGTCGGGTTCTCCTGCTAGTATCGGAGGCTATGAATGGGACTGTTCTCGTCACCGGTGCTGGCGGTTACATCGGGCGTCACGTGGTTCTCGCGCTGCTCGAGAGGGGCGTGCACGTCAAGGCCCTCGACCTCCGCCTGGACGGGGTCGACTCCCGCGCCGAACGCGTGGCGGCTGACCTGTTCTCGGCGGACCCGGAGATCTACGACCGGCTCGGGCGGCCGGACGTCGTCCTCCACATGGCGTGGCGAGACGGGTTCAAGCACAATTCCCCCGCGCATCTGGACGACCTGCCCGCGCACTTCCACCTCATCGAGAACCTCCTGGCCGGCGGCCTGAAGCATCTCGCGGTCATGGGAACCATGCACGAGGTCGGCTACTGGGAGGGCCCCATCGACGAGACCTCCCCGTGCCGCCCGGCCTCGCTCTACGGGATCTCCAAGAACGCCCTGCGCGAGACGGCGGCCCTCCTGGCTGGCCAGCACGACGCCCTCCTGCAGTGGATCCGCGCCTACTACATCGTGGGGGACGACAAGTTCGGCAACTCGATCTTCTCCAAGCTCCTCGCGGCGGCGGAAGAGGGCCGCCGGACATTCCCCTTCACCAGCGGAAAGAACAAGTACGATTTCATCTCGGTCTCCGATCTGGCGCGCCAGATCGCCGCCATCGTCTGCCAGGACGAGGTGGCGGGGATCGTCAACGCGTGCTCGGGAGAGCCGCTCTCCCTGGCGGACCGGGTGGAAGCCTACATCCGCGAACACGGACTGGACCTCGAACTCGAATACGGAGCCTTCCCCGATCGGCCCTACGACTCCCCCGGCGTGTGGGGGGACGCGACGAAGATCCGCGCGATCATGGCCGCCGCGCGATGACGCCCGCGGCTCACCCGGCCTCCCAGCACAGCCAGTCAGCGATCAGCACATCGAACCAGAAGGACCCGTCCATGCCCGATCAGGGGAACATCTCGAAACGCCTTGGAATCTTCTTCTTCTACGACGCCGACGGAGTCGTGGACGACTACGTCGAGACCCTGCTCGCCGGCATGGTCGAGAACCTCTCCGAGCTGGTGATCGTCGTCAACGGGGACCTCGCGGCCAAGAGCTACGCCAAGCTCCACGCCTTCTCCGACACCGTGATCCTGCGCGACAACGTGGGCCTGGACGCGTGGGCCTACAAGACCGCGCTGGAGAGGGTGGGATGGGCCCGGCTCTGCGAATTCGACGAAGTCGTCCTGTTCAACGCAACCATCATGGGCCCCGTCTACCCCTTCTCCGAGATGTTCTCGGAGATGGGCGAGCGCGACGTCGACTTCTGGGGGATCACCTGGTTCCACGAGTTCCCCGTCGACCCCTTCGGGACGATCGAGGAGGGGTTCATCCCCCGGCACATCCAGTCGCACTTCATGGCCTACCGCAAGTCGCTAGTGTCGAGCAGAGAATTCCAGGAGTACTGGGAGAACCTGCCGGAGATGCACAGCTACATCGACTCGGTCGGGCGCCACGAAGCTCCGTTCACCCGGCGCTTCGAAAGGCTGGGGTTCACGTCCGACGTCTACGTCAACACCGAGGACATGGAGGGATTCACCTACCAGCCGATCCTCTTCGCCCCCAAGAAGCTAATCGAGGAGAAGCGCTGCCCGATCTTCAAGCGCCGTTCCTTCTTCCACCCCTACGACGACGTGCTCGACCAGTCGGTGGGCAACGCGACGGCGGACCTCTACGCCTATCTGCGAGACCACACGGACTTCGACACGGACCTCATCTGGAACAACGCCCTGCGCAGCATGCACATGGCGGACCTCGTCAAGAACCTCCAGCTGACCTACGTGCTGCCCACGGACGTCACCGACTGCGATCCCTCCGGGGCGAAGGTCGCGCTCGTCCTGCACGTCTACTATCTCGACCTGCTCGAGCAGACGCTCGGCTACGCCCGGTCGATGCCCGAGGGGTGCGACATCATCGTCACGGTCGGCTCGCAGGAGAAGGCCGAGGCCGTGAGGGAGGCCTGCGAGGGCCTGCCCTACCGGGTCGACGTGCGGGTGATCGAGAACCGCGGCCGCGACGTCAGCGCCCTCCTGGTGGGCGTCAAGGACGTCATCGCCGACTACGACTACGTCTGCTTCGCCCACGACAAGAAGGTGACGCAGCTCGAGCCCTACTCCAAGGGCGAGGGCTTCGCCGTCAAGTGCTTCGAGAACATCCTGGCCTCGCGCGAGTTCGTGGCGAACGTCATCGAGCAGTTCGAGAAGGAGCCCCGCCTGGGCCTCCTGACCCCCACGCCTCCGAACCACGCCGAGTACTTCCCGATCTACTCCTACGGGTGGAGCCAGAATTTCGTGCGCACCAGCAGGCTGCTGCGGGAGATGAAGCTCAACGTCCCCCTCAGCCCCGAGAAGGACGTCATCGCTCCTCTGGGAACGATGTTCTGGTTCCGGCCCGCGGCCCTCAAGCCGCTGTTCGACATGGACTGGACGTACGAGGACTTCCCCGGCGAGCCGAACGACAACGACGGCACGCTCCTCCACGCCGTGGAGCGGGCCTACGGCTATGTGGCCCAGGGCAGCGGGTACTTCGCCGGATGGCTCTACTCGGATAAGTTCGCCCGCATCGAGCTGACGAACCTCAGCTTCTACGTCCAGGAGCTGACTCGGGCAATCGGCTACCACTGGCCCGCCGACACCGAGATGCGGATGGTGCACACCCTGAAGGAGGACAACGGGCTGAGGCGGCACGTCAAGGAGATCCTGCGCCACACGATCCCGGACAGGCTGCACTCGCCGCTGCGCCACCTCTACGACCGTACCCGGCGTATAGTGAAGAAATGACCGCAGCGCCGTCGACGAAACCACGCAAACGGGTCTTCTATCTGGATCTCGTCCGGGCTCTGGCCGCCGTCCTCGTCGTCATCACCCACTTCAACAATCCGTATCTCCACCAGGCTCAGAAGCGGCATGTCTTCGCCTACGAGCCCTTCGGCATCTACATCGGGAACCTGGGCGTCTCGCTCTTCCTGATCATCTCGGGTGCGGCGCTGATGATGACCTACGGGGGGCCCCGCCTGGACCTGCGGGTCTTCTACTGGAAGCGGTTCAAGGGCATCTATCCGATGTTCTGGACCGCGTGGATCCTCGGAACCCTCTACTTCTTCCTCGCCAATCAGGGGGTCGCCAGGAACCACGCGCCCACCCGGGCGTTCCTCTTCACGCTCTTCGGCATGGACGGCATGGTCGCCAATTTCCACATCCAGACCATGTACCTGCTCGGGGAGTGGTTCCTGGGCTTCATCGTGCTCTTCTACATCGTCTTCCCGCTGCTGCGCTGGGCCGTGATGACGTACCCGAAGACGACGGCGGCGGCGATCTTCGCGATCTACGCCGTCACCTTCGTCCTCCTCAACAAGATACCCCACAGCTTCCCCAACCAGATCGTCCTGCCGCTCAGGCTCCCCGAACTGGCCTTCGGCATGTACTTCGTCCGGTACGTCCGCCGCATGCCCACTTGGGCCGTCCTTCCGTGGGTGCTCCCGTGCGCGGGCATTCTCATCATGTCGGCCAAGCGGCCCATGCTCAACGAGGATTTCGCCACGCCCTTCGTCGGGGTCGCCTGTTTCTTCATCCTCGCGATGGTCGCCCGATACCTCGACGCGGGGCCCGTACGCGAGCCGGTCGCGCTGATAGCCAAGTACTCGTATCCGATCTTCCTGGTCCACCACGTGGTCATCTCCAAGATCTTCGAGTCCACCGACACGAGGGCGTTCTCCACCCTTCAGCTGTACATGCTCTTCGCGGCGATGAGCGTCATCGTCTTCGGCCTGTCGGTGGGACTGCACAGGTTGAACGCCAACGTCGTCGCCTTCTTCACCCGCGCCTTCGACGGGGTGACGCTCCTGCCCCGCCGCCGAAAGGCACCGGAGGAGACGCCGCCGGCCAAGGACCAGACGCTCAGCTAGGATCCGCGACGCGCTCATCCCGACGGCCCCGATCGCGCGCTTGACGCTGGTGATCTTGTGAAGTCGTTCGGGTCGTCCTTGACCGTCGGGGTGGTCGTCCACCGATCTATCTGCGAACCCGCCGCACGCCGATCGCGCGGATTGCGGGCGGCGGCACTCGTTCGCCTCGCCTGAACCTTGCTCCGCTGCCCGGCGCCGGCACGGGTTTGACGAGCTGCAGACCGCTCGCTCCCCGTCAGCGCGGGACTCGGCCACAGTGCGCCGGTACACGGGGAGAACGCAGCCGCTGCTCCTCCGTCGCGGCGCGGGGACTCGGCGGTCCGGGCCGGCGCGTCGGCAAGAATCGGCGCATCGGCCAAGGAGACGGGCGGAGCGCCGGGATCGGCAGCCTCTACTCGGCCTTCCCGGTGATGCTCATGACGATGTCCCCGGAGACCTTCTTCCCGTTCTCGGTGGTCGGGAACTGATCGACCGCCGGGTTCATCTGAACGTGGGCGGGCTCGTTCTCCGTGTACGAGCTGTCGATCGTCAGCGTGTAGGGCTTCTTCGCCTCCAGGACGGTCCCGTCGGCGTCGAAGGTGTGCACGCCTTCGCCGATCGCGTTCGCCGGAACTCTGTCATGCCAGACGACCTTCCCGGTCGAGGCCTCCTTGATGCTCACGTTGACGACGGCCGAGTCGATCCATGTCACCTGGCTCGCCGAGAAACCGATCCGGAGCTTGTCCACCGTGAGCTTCCTGTCGAAGGTGAGCCTCTCCTGGACGGTCGCCCCTCGTGCCAGGAGATTGGCGCTTCCCTGGGCCGGTGTGTCCGTCAGGGCGGAGTAGACGACCCGGGTCGCCGGCATCAGGTACATGGCGAACAGCGCGGCCACGAAGCACACGGGAGCGCCCAGCCGCACCCATGCGATGCTCCGGGGTATCCTCTCGCGGTTCGGCATGCCCTCGACGAAGTCCCTCTTCGGATAGTTGAGGACGAGAACGGCGAGGGCGCAGGCGAGCATGAACGCGATGATGAAATTGGCATTGTCCTTGACGCCCGTCTTCATGAACATCTCGCCGAGGGTGGCGAAACGCGGATTGCTGGATCCGTCGAAGAACTGGCCGACGAGGAGGTTGGTGAATATCCCGCGGTTGTAGATGGGGTATCCCAGGACGACGTCGAGGACGAGCAGCGAGGACCCGATGCTCAATTCGAGCAGACTGTTGAGGACGGCGTATCTGGGGTTGGCGAAGACTATGAGGACAGCGAAGGGGGACAGCAGGACGATCCAGTACGGATTGAGGGGGACGAGTGCGCAGAACGCCAGGAACGCCGCCAGGCAGACGTAGACGGAGTACGCCTGGATCTCCTTGTCCGTCTCGACTCTCTTCGCGTAGCAGAAGATCATCAGGCCGACCATGCAGACGACGAACAGGCCGACCGTCCGCCCGGGGGTCTCCCATTGGAAGCCCGTCGCCGTGAGGCGTTCGAGCATGGAGTCGGTGAACCCGCCGGTCGACGCCTTGTACGTGACGCTCCCGCTATAGAGGAGGCGGCAGAACGCCAGGCCGGCCAGTCCGACGACGGCTTGCCCGGCGACGCGGCGGAGCCTCTTCTCCTTGAGGAGGACGAGGGGTATGAAGACGAAGACCGCGAACAGCTTGAGAGTGTTGGCCAGCATGAACCACAGGAGGAAGCCGCGCTGGTTTCCCTTCATGTAGGCGTGCAGGCCCAGCAGCATGACCGCCACGAGGACGATGTCGTACTGGACGATGACGAACACGGGCAGGACGACGCTCATGGCCGAGAGGAAGTAGAAGGCGACCCATTTGGCCCGGTCGGCGTCCATCCCCATCGTGCGGGCGATCCTCATGAGGATCCTCGCGGCCAAAAGGACGAATACGAGCATCATCGTCTTCAGCCAGAGCTGGGCCGGGGTGGCGTTCAGGTAGTCGTAGCCCGCGAACTTGTAGAACAGGTAGGTCGGCAGGTTCCACACCCCGAACAGGAAGTAGAGGGGGATGTCGTAGACGGCCGGATGTCCGCTGCTCGTGTGCTCGATGGCGATCGTGTAGAAGTCGGCCACCCTGCCCGAGAACAGGGCGTCCATGAAGTTGAAGGAGTGCTCGAAGGTCGCCCGGACGTCGCCGTAGAGGAAGGTGACGAAGGAAACCGCCAGAAGCGCTGCAAGCAGGGCCCAGTCGACGCGCCCGGGCCTGGACGTGCCCGTCCACCACGCCGCCAGCCTGCTCTCGCACGCCTTGGCGACGGCCGCGTCCCAGGCTTCCTTCGCCCGGACGAGAAGCCGCTTGCCGAACCTGAGAGGGCGCTCTGTGGACATCGGGTTCACACCTGTTTCTGATCGTTGGCCGTTTTCTGATCGTCGGCCGTCGGGAGGCTGGGCGGCGTCTCGTCCCGTGGAGGGGGGCCTCTCCAAGAGTAGTTTGCGCGAGACGAAGTTGTACACCAGCACCACCGCCGTGGCGATGATCTTGCCGACGGGCGGGCTGAGCGAGAGATAGTCCACGCTCGCGTAGAGGATGGCCTGGTTGAGGAAGAGGGCGATGACGTTGAGGACGGCGTAGAAGGCGAATTCGCGGGCGACGCTTCGGTCCTCCCGGATCTCGAACACGTATTTCCTGCTCAGGACGTAGTTGAGGACCACCGAGGTCGCGAAGGAGATCGTGCTGGAGAGGATGTAGTAGACCCCGAAGACGTTGTACAGGAATACGAAGAGGCCGTAGTCCAAGGAGAAGGAGATGCCCCCGACTACCAGGAACTTCGCGAACTGGGCCACGAGCGGGCGCATGCCCGCCGGCGCCGCCCGGTCACTCACGTTCATCTCCGCGCTGCGCGTTTCCGTGTGATTCGTCGGCGAAGTTGATCCGCTCCCCCACGACGACCCGGGGCTTGCGGGTGATCCTCCCGTTGATGCTGAGGATGTACTCGCCCAGGATCCCGATGAAGAAGAGCTGGATGGACCCCAGGAAGAAGATGCCGATCGCCGTCGAGGCCTCGCCCACGCCGTAGTTGTTCCAGTTGACGATCTTGTTGACGAAGACGAAGATCGCTATCCCCAGGCAGACGACGCCCACGAGGGCCGCGATGTAGGTGGCCAGGCGCATGAGGAGCTTCGTCGACGACGTGATCCCCTGCATGGCGAAGTCGTAGTTGCGGCGGAAATTGAAATTGGACTTTCCGCGCACGCTCTGGGCCTGGTCGTATTGGACGATGTCGAGGTCGATCCCGTATTCGGAGACCACCGCCTTGAAGAAGGGCTGGATGTCGCCGATATCCTTGAGGATGTCGACGAACTCGCGGTCGTAGAGCCCGTAGCCGGTGAAGCGGGCGATCTGCGAGGAGTCGGCGAACCAGTCGATGAGCTTGTAGTAGAGGAAGCGGGAGAAGGTCATCAGCCAGCCCTCGTCGCTGGACCGTCGCTGGCCGACGACCACTTTCCTCCCGGACTCCCATCGTCGCACGAATTCGGGGAGGTTCTCGGGCGGGTCCTGCAGATCGCCGAACAGCATGAAGGTGGCGTCGCCCCTGCCGTAGGATAGCGCGGAGAACACGTTGCGGTGGAAGCCGAAGTTGCGGGCGTTGAAGATCGCCTTGACGCGGGGGTCCTCGGAGGCCAGCTGCCGGATCAGGGGGCGGGTCTGGTCCGTCGAATAGTCGTCGACGAAGATGATCTCGTAATCGTAGGTGGGGAGGCTGTCGCGGAAGACCGCGACCAGGCGATCGTACATTTCCCGCACGCTCTTCTCCTCGTTGTAGCTGGGAATGACGACACTGATCATCTTCTTGGACAAGAGCGCTCCTCACGTTCCCCACCCGGCCCGGCGGCCGAGAGCTCGTCGATTGACTTTGGCTGTTGGCTGTCCGCAACTGTGCGCGGCGCATCGGGCGCACTTCGGCTTACGCGAGAAGCGTACCCGAGAATCGCACCGCGTCGTCGCCATCCTCCTCCGCCCGGGAGGGGTTAGCGACGTCACGATCCATGATCCATGGGCTGGATCCCCGGTTTGACGGGTATCGGCGAAGGCCGCCCCAGGCGCTAAGATCTATGGCGGACACAGGACCATCTATGAGCATGAGGGGTAGCATGGCCAGCGTGACAGACGAGCGACCGGACCTCGCGACGGCGGACGAGCGGTTCGCGTGGCTTGGCGAGCAGCCGATGCGGGAGGTGACGCCCAGCGGAGGGTTCCTCTCGGGGTCCTGGACGTCGATCAGGGACATCTGGGCGCATCGCCAATTGTGGTGGAGGCTCACGCGGCGCGAGCTGAAGGCCAGGTACAAGGACTCTGTGCTCGGCTACGTGTGGACGCTCATCCGCCCGCTCGTCAATCTGCTCATCTACTATCTGGCCATCGGCAAGGTCCTCGCGGCCGAGCGCGCGATCCCGGACTTCGCCGTCTACGTGTTCGCCGGGCTGACGGCGTGGACGCTCTTCTCCCAGACGATCACGAGCGCCACCTCCTCGATCCTCGCCAACGCGGGAATCGTCAAGAAGGTCTACCTGCCGCGCGAGATCTTCCCGCTGGCCGCAACCGGGTCGGCCGTCATCGACTTCCTCTCCCAGCTCGTCATCCTCTTCTGCGGCGCCCTCCTGATCCGCGGCATCGACACCACCGCGATGTTCCTCTACGCGCCCATCTCCCTGTGCGTCGTCCTGGCCTGGGGGGTCGCGATCGGGCTGATCCTCTCGGCCGTCAACGTCTACCTCAGGGACGTCCAGTACCTCGTGGAAGTCGGCGTGCTCATAGGCTTCTGGCTGACCCCTTGCGTGTACTCGTACGCCCAGCTCGCCGGCCAGGCGCCCCAGTTCATCACGGACGTCTACCTGTACAATCCGATGGCCCTGGCCGTCATGGGCTTCCAGAAGGCCTTCTGGGTTCAGGGGCAGTACGCCCAGTGGCCCGTCCACCTGCTGACCAAGCTCGGGATCATGTTCCTCATCGGCATCGTCCTCGTCTTCATCGCCCAGCGATTCTTCGACCGTCTTCAGCGCAACTTCGCCCAGGAGCTTTAATGTCACGTCCCGAGGTCATCCGAATCGACGGTGTCTCCAAGAAATTCACGGTCCACAAGGACAAGTCGCTCAAGGAGCGGGTGGTCAACTCCGGCCGCTCCCGCCTCCACGCGGAGGAGTACTGGGCCTTGCAGGACGTCTCGTTCTCGATCGACGCGGGCGAGTCGATCGGGCTGGCCGGCGCCAACGGCTCGGGCAAGTCCACCCTCCTGAAGATCATCGGCGGCATCCTCACGCCCGACCGGGGGAAGGTCCACATCCGGGGACGCATCGCCGCGCTTCTGGAGCTGGGCGCCGGGTTCCACCCGGACCTGACCGGCCGGGAGAACGTCTACCTGAACGGATCGGTCCTGGGCCTGTCCGAGCGGGAGATCGACCGGCAGTTCGACTCCATCGTCGACTTCTCGGGGATCGGGGACTTCCTCGACACCCAGGTGAAGTTCTACTCCTCGGGCATGTACGTCCGCCTCGCCTTCGCCGTGGCCGTGCACTCGGACCCGGACATCCTCCTCGTCGACGAGGTCCTGGCGGTGGGCGACGAGCCCTTCCAGCGCAAGTGCATCGACAAGATCCGCGACTTCCAGGAGGAAGGGCGCTCGATCATCCTCGTCTCGCACTCCGCCGAGCAGATCGTCGACGTGTGCGACCGCGCCGTGGTCCTGGACCGCGGCGCGATCATCGCCACCGGCAAGGCCCCCGATGCTATGAGCATGCTCCACCAGTGGTACCAGCAGCAGCTCCTGGACGCCTCGGAGGCCGCGAAGGCCGCTCCCGGCGGGGCGCCGCCGCCCCGGCCGTGCACGATCGACGGCGTCGAGCTCCTCAACGGGCTGACGGATCATCCGGACGGATTCAAGATCTTCGAACCGGGGTCCTCGCTCACGGTGGGCATCGACCTCCAGGCGCCCGACCGGCTCGACGAGTACGCTGTCCTCCTGAACGTCGAGACGGACCGCGGGCAACACGTCCTGGGGGTGGACAGCCGCAAGCTCGACCTCGAACTCCCGAGTTTCCGGGGATCCGCGCGGATCCTCGTCACCCTTCCGCGCCTCTACCTCGGAGAGGGGGACTTCAGCTTCAACGCCGTCGTCCTCAACGAGGACGGCTTCGAGATCGACAACCTCCGCCACGCCGCCTTCATGGCAGTCCGCTCGGACGGCACGACCGTCGGCTTCGTCAAGGCCTTCCCCGAGGTGCGGCTGGAGGCGGGGGGCCGGCGCCCGCGTTCCACGGGCGGCGAGCCGTCCGGCCGGGCCCCCTCGCATGCGGCGGACGCGGGGCGATAGGCTGTCCCCCGTCACGGCTTGTCCGCCAACCACAGAAAGGAAGCGCATGCGCGTTCTCATCACTGGCGGTGCCGGCTTCATCGGCGCCAATTTCGTCCACTCCACCGTCGAGTCGATGCCCGACGCCCGCGTCGTCGTCCTCGACAAGCTCACCTACGCCGGCAACCCCGAATCCATCGAGGGCCTGGACCGCGTCGAACTGGTGGTGGGCGACATCGCGGACGCCGACACAGTCGACCCGCTCGTCGCAGACGCCGACGTCGTGGTCAACTTCGCAGCCGAGTCCCACAACGACAACTCGCTGAACGACCCGAGCCCGTTCATCCGCACGAACATCGAGGGGACCTTCCAGCTTCTGGAGGCGGTGCGCCGCCACGGGACGCGCTTCCACCACATCTCCACCGACGAGGTCTACGGCGACCTCGAGATCGGCGAGCCCAGGCGCTTCCAGGCGGGCGACGCCTACAACCCCTCCTCCCCGTACTCCTCCTCCAAGGGGGCGTCCGACCTCCTGGTCCGCGCCTGGGTCCGGTCCTTCGGCGTCCCCGCGACGATCTCGAACTGCTCGAACAACTACGGCCCCTACCAGCACGTCGAGAAGTTCATCCCCCGCACGATCACCAACCTCATCGACGGCGTGCGCCCCCGCGTCTACGGCACCGGCGAGCAGGTCCGCGACTGGATCCACGTGCGGGACCACAACACCGCCGTCTGGGAGATCATAGAGAAGGGCCGCATCGGCGAGACCTACCTCATCGGGGCCGACGGCGAGAAGAACAACCTCGAGGTGACCAAGCTGATCCTGGCGGAGTTCGGGCGCGACCCCGAGGATTTCGATCACGTCAACGACCGGCCCGGACACGACCAGCGCTACGCCATCGACAACTCGAAGCTCGTCCACGAGACCGGCTGGAGTCCGAGCTTCGCCGACTTCGCGAGCGGCCTGCACGACACCGTCGAGTGGTACAAGGCCAACGAAGCCTGGTGGCGCCCGCAGAAGGAGGCCGTCGAAGCGAAGTACGCCACGACCGGGCAGTGACGGCCCGGATCGGCGGCGGCCTTTCGCCGCAGCCCGAAGGGTGGGGCAGTCGGTGGGATCCCACCGACTGCCCCACCCTTCGGCCCCTCAGTCGACTCGGAAGGGGTGCGTGCGCTCGTCGGCCAGCCGGCCGTCGGCGGTGTACGCCTCGTAGCGCGTCCAGTAGACGCCCTTCCTCGGCGTCCAGACGGCCCACGGGCCGTGGAACTGCGCTACCCACGCCTTGGCCCCGACGTCGTAGATCTTCGTGACGACGCGGTGCGCTTCGGGGGCGATGTTGCCCAGGAGCACATGCCTCCTGCCCGGCGCCGTCTCCTGCCAGCCGGCGTAGGTGCCGGTGATGCGCGAACGCCCGGCCACGTACTGGAAGGCGATGGTCGAGACGTGTTTCGTCCGGCCGTCCGAGCGGGACCGCACCTGCAGTTGGAGCCAGTAGGATCCGGCGTCGGCCCGCCACGTCGCCCAGTTTCCGTCGGACCAGTCGCTGATGAGGGTCCACTTCTTGCGGGTCAGGTCGTAGCTCAGCCACCGGTACTGCAGGTCGCTCAGTCCGGTCGAGGTGACGGACGCGCCGACGTCGATCGCGTCGGCGGCGTACTGCCAGGTCACCGCGGCGGAGACGACGGCGCCCGGGCCTCCCGAGCCGCCGAGCTGGGCGTACTTGGCCGCCACACGCGAGCGGATCTGGTCGAGGTATCCGTAGATCGACCCCGGGCACGACGTGGCCTTGACGTCCTTGTGACCGGAGATGCGCGGCAGGACGCTGCCTGCCGACAGGGCGGCGCCGGTGCCCGAGGGAACGGACATCGTCCCGCGCGAGGACGGGTCGACGCCCGCGATGGCGAAGCGCGCCGCGATCACGTCCGAGAAGGTCTCCAGGACGAGAGGGGTGGGCAGGTTGGAGTTGTCGTAGGTGCCGAGGACGGAGACGCCGAGGGTGCCTCTGTTGCGCGGCGCGGCGTGCGCGCCGGTGACGACCTTGCCCTGCGGCGAAGCCAGCGTGCCCGAGCGTCCCTCCCAGCGTCCGCCGTATTTGTCGATGAGGACGTTGTAGCCGATGTCCCCCCATTCGCGGGTGTTGGCGTGGTAGCTGTAGATGCCGCGGATCGTCGCGGGGACCTGGGCCTTGGTGTAGGAGTTGGACCCCGCCGTGTGGTGGACGATCGAGCCTTCGAAGTCGGCGTAGCCGCGCGGCCAGGTCATCTTGGATTCGTCCGCGCCCCAGGCCGAGCGCGGCTGGATGGCGGCCAGCCTCTCGGCGGCCGACTGGTCGGTTCGCAGGCTCCGCGCGGCGGGCGCTCCCGCGGGGGCCGACGAGCCGCGTCCCGGCGCAGGGATCTCGGACGACGGCGTGCCGCCGTACTGCGAGGTGGACTGGACGCCCGCGGCCCGGTCGGTGAGGATCGCCCGCTTCTCGTCGCCGTTGGCGACCTCCGCGGCGACGGTTCCGGCCGCGGGGTCGACGGCGGCGGGCTTGGGGTCCATTGCGCGCTCGGCCCCCTGGCCGTCGACCACGTCCAAGCGCAGCCCGCCGGGGAGCTTCCCGCTCCCCTTGATGCGCAGCTGCACGCCGGTCGAGGAACCCGAGACATTGGCCTCGGTCCCGGGACGCCCCTTGCCGGCCTCGTCTTCAGCCCCCAGGACGTACCAGCTGGACCACGCGCCGCCGTCGAGGGTGCGCACCTCCACGGTCGCGCCGGCCGGAAGGGAGCTCCCCCGGTTCCAGGTGACGCCGGCGACCTGGAACGAACCGGCGGCCAGGGGCTTCGAAACGTAGAGATAGCCGGGGACGTGCTGGGGGCTCGCCTGCGGGGAGGCCGCCGGGGCCGACTCCGTCCGGGATGCGGGAGCGGCGGACTCGGCGGTGCCGCCCGCCGAGCTCGACTTGTCACTCGCCGAGCCGGGCGTGCCGCTCGCCGATCCGGACTCGCCGCCGGTGCCGCTGGCCGATCCGGGCGTGGCGGCGGTCAGAGCCGCCTTCCTGCCACCGGCTGTCAGATTCCCCGAACCGTCGGTAAGGGCTAGGGCTCGGGTGCCGCCGTCGGAGGAGGCTCCCGGTTTCCCCCGCGCCATGCTCGACGAATCGGTTGCCGGACCCGCTGCGTGGGATGCCAGCGCCGGGGAGGCGAACCCCGGAAGCGCGAGCGCCGCGACGACGGCGAGGACGGCTGTCGGCCGTGTATTCATATGTGTACCTCCGTGTGTGAGGCTACAAGTGTAGAGGAGCTGTCACACAAACCTCAATACGTACTTTTGTCACACACGCCTCATGGGTTCACATGAGTTTCGCGGAGCCGCATACGCCTCAAGAGTTCACTCGCATTCTGTGACTTCGCATACGCTTCACGGGCCGACCCGTGCCCCGCAGAACGGCCGGAAGCGGGGTCGCCGAGGCTCACCCGCGCCCCGCGGATCGGTCGTCGCGGACGAGGTTGAATGCCTCGCCGCCCGAACAGGCCATTGCCCACGGGCCGGTCGATTCGCCGGGCCGCAAGCCTGGCCGCCCCGCACCCGCATCGGTCCGCCACCGGTTTCCGACGCCACCGGACGCCTGGCCGCAGCCCACCCGTGCCCGGACAGGTCACCGCACCTGCCTGCGCGCGATCCGCACCTGCACCTCTTCGCGGATGCGGAGCCCGGAGCGCAGCGCCCACCGCAGAGGCGCCTGGTAGGGCCGCGCGTAGACTCCGTCGAGGTAGTGGGCGGCGGAACGGTGGTGGGCCCGGAGCATGCTCTCCGGGCGGTCTCGCCAGCTCGCCCCCTGCTCGTGGACGACCTCGGCCTGGGGGATGTACACGCTCTGCCAGCCGGCGGCGGCCAGCTGCTCGCCGAGCTGGGTGTCCTCGAAGAACATGAAGTAGCTGGCGTCGAAGCCGCCCACGTCGTCGAAGGCCTCCCGCCGGAGAAGCAGGCAGGCCCCCGACAGCCAGTCGACCGCATGCGCGCGGGTGGGATCGGCGTTCTCCCGGTAGGCCGATGAGAAGGGATTGCCGGGCCACACCCCCGAGAGGAGGGCGTGCCCCGCGCCCGAGACCAGCCGGGGGAAGCGGCGCGCGGAGGGGTAGACCTCTCCCTCCGCGTCCCTGATGAGCGGGCCGAAGGCTCCGCCCCGGGGCCACGACTGCGCCGCGCGGACGAGGTCGTCTATCGATCCGGGCATGAAGACGACGTCCGGGTTGACCACCACGACCCATTCGCCCCGGGCGCCGGGGGCGGCGACTCCGCGGTTGGCGGCGACTCCGTAGCCGAGATTCCTCCCCGGGCGAACGACGGTCGCGCCGTAGGCCCGGGCGACGGAGTCGACCGTCTCGCGCTCCCGCCCGTTGTCGACGATGACGAAGTCGACGGGCGCCGATGTGGCGGCGGTGGCCGACTCCACGCACAAGGCCAGCTCGTCGCCCGGATTATAGGCGACGGTCACGATCCGCAGAGGCTCAGGGTTCATGTGACCAGATTATCCTCTCGGCGAAGGGCGGGC